>Ga0209709_10000968_pt1 | contig 27023 bp, 30 predicted proteins | sample ArcticOcean_MG_C_2_FD_187435 | JGI IMG/M metagenome (GOLD analysis project Ga0209709, IMG submission 187435) | Marine microbial communities from western Arctic Ocean - ArcticOcean_MG_CB4_136 (SPAdes) (version 2) | ecosystem: Environmental > Aquatic > Marine > Oceanic | place: Arctic Ocean...
CTGGGGATTATGGCGGCAACTACGCTGGAGATTACATAGGTGAATACACAGGAAACTATGAACCTGACTACTCTGGAGATTATATAGGTGAATACGTAGGAGAATATGTCGGAGAATATGTCGGAGAATATACTTCAAACTATGAAGCTGCATATGAGACAAACTACGGTGGTGGTTACACGGGTAACTATGACGGAGATTACGAAAGTAATTATCAAAGTGCATATGAAACTGTATACGATGGTAACTATGACGGAAACTACCAAGTAGATTATCTAGGGGATTACTCTGGTAATTATGCTGGTAACTACGCAGGAAATTACGACGCTGCATATCAAACAGATTATGAAGCAGCTGCATTTGCTGGAGATTATACAGGTGCGGTATTTGTAGGGGATTATGCAGGTAATTATGACGGCAACTATGCTGGTAACTATGACGCTGCATATGAGACAGGTTACGAAAACATCTATGGTGGGAACTATGTTTCCAACTACGTAAGTAATTATGTCTCAGATTATCTTGGTGATTACGATGGTAACTATCAAACCAATTATGGTGGGAACTACCTTGGTAACTATATTCCAACATATGATGGCGACTATACAGGTAACTTTATAGGAAATTACACGGCTGATTACGAAGGTGAGTATGCTGGAGATTATATCACAAACTATGTCACAGATTACGTGGGTGATTATGAGGCAGTATTTGCTGGGGATTATGTTGGTAATTACGGTGAGTTCTATGAAGCAAACTACACAGGTAACTACTTAGGAAACTTTATTGGTAATTACATAGGTAATTATGTGGGTAACTATTCTGGATCTACCATGCAGGCTGCAAGCAGTACAATAGAAACATACACGTTATATGTAAGAGTTTCTTGACAATTTAAGTTTAATATGTTATACTATATAAGAGTGTAATTACAATATAATAGGTGAAGAATGAAAAAAGAATGGAGACATCCTTTTTGGGAAAACTACCAAAAGGATAGAATTACTTGTAAACTAGTCATAACACATGGAAACGGCGAAGTAACAAGTTCCACATCTACCGTTGGAAAATATGGTAAAGACGGTAAAATCACACAAGACTATAAAGATGTTATTGCTCTGACTCCTGTTAATCAAATTGACAAGAATACAGAAGAACGTGAAGAACGTCACAAAGATAATCGAGTTGCTGACAAACGTAAGATAGCAGAACGTGCAGCTGCACAGAAACTAGAACAATTGTTCAACGCAAAACTAGAAGTCTTTGAGATAGAGTCTATAAAAAATTCCACAAATCGTAAAGCAAAAGCAAAGATTCGTAGATCCAAGAATCAATATGAAATGATGGCACACACAATTATGTTGATCCAAGAAGAAGAAACGAAGAATGAAGCAACCGTCTAAAGGTTTTGTGATGGTCGCATCAAAAAGGGTTGCGTTCTATTATTCTGCATGTAACTTAATGGAATGCATCAAAGATTATATGCCAGATGCAAATGTTACACTTTTTTGTTCACCAGAATTTAAAGATCACAGATGCGAAGACTTTGATAATGTATTCGACGTAAAAAATCCAGACTTCCTTCGGGAAAAATTGTACGGTATGGCTAACTCGCCTTATGACATTACCTTTTATATGGACTGTGACGGAGAAGTAGTACACGAAGACATCGCAACAGTGTTTGAACAGTTAGAAGACTGTGACATGAAATATGTGGTATTGAAAGATGATCCTATATCACTGAAGTCGTTTGTTGAGAAAGACTTTCAGTGTGATGGTGTTACCGAGACAATGTTATTGTGTGGCGGTGTTTGTTTGTACGACAGAAGAAATCCTCTTGTTCGTGACTTTATGCAAGACTGGTATGATATGTTTTGGATACAAGAACATAGACATACCATCCCCGAAGATCAACATTGGTGGAAAGGACATGGTGTCAAAGACTCTATGTTACGATGGGATCAATTCACTCTTTGGTGGTTGACAAATAAGGTGCCTAAATATAAAGATCTAAAGATCGGTGAGTTTGATGATAACTACCGTTGGAATTGGTTTACGAGTTTTAGGAGAAATGAACATGGTGAATATAATTTGGTGAAAAAACATCCTGTCTTTATACATCACTCATCTACTATGAACAAAGGGCTAGATGAGTTTAAAAACGAGGTTAAATTATGAGAGATATAAAAATAAACAATCAGAATGTATTAAATATTCTTAATGAATATAAAGATTGGTTGTACCCTAAGTGGCAATCTGGTGACATGGATCGCGATTTAAAAATGAATTGTAAAGAACATACCAGAGATAGATGGATTGCAGACGATTATCTGGAAAGACAAATTGCTAAAGGACGTGGACACGAAGGGTTTCCAGAATCTATGCGTGTTTACGCTGGTACTATGCCTGATACAAAGGTAGAAATTCATAAAGAATCCTTGGAGTATAGAGACAAAGGCGAAGAAATAAATACAAAGTTGATGACTGAGTTATCTTGTAAGAAAAATACTCTATTGACTTGTTACCCACCTGGTGGATGGATCGCTTGGCATAACAATGCAAATGCTGCTGGTTATAATGTTTTGTTTACATGGTCTGAGACTGGTGATGGTTGGTTTGACTATTGGGATCTGGAAAAGAAAGAAAGAGTTCGTGTTCCAGATGTGCCTGGCTGGCAATGTAAGATGGGATACTTTGGTTCGTATGATCAACCAGATAGACTTTGTTGGCATGCAGCTTCCACGGATTGTTTACGAATAACTGCTGCGTATGTATTTGCAGAAGCAGAAACAATGTGGCAAGATATTATAGATGATATAGAAGAGAATTACTAATGGTTAATATAGTTTGTGTTAAAGTAGGCACAAAGTATACGGCAAATGATGTAAATAGACTATATAGAATGGTTGACTTGAATATGTCAATACCATATAACTTCTATTGTTTTACTGACGACGAAGAAGGGTTACTCTTACCCATAAAGAAAAAGAGAGTATATGATTTGCCTCTTCACTCTTACTGGTGGAAGATGACAATATTTGATAAGACTATGTGGGACAACAACGAACCAACGTTGTATCTCGATCTTGACGTTATCATACAAAACGATATAACATATTTATTTAAGTTTGTCAATAGAGAACTTATAAGAATTGGTTACATCGGAACGGATGACCATATTAAATCTGAAGAAGCAAAGATGGGATTGAAATACTATGCTGATGTGAACTCTTCTATTATGTTATATCATGCACAAGATATGAATCTGATTTATGAAAAATTCATGTTAGAACCAGAGATAAATATAACAGAATATTATGGAATGTGTCGATACCTAACTCATAAACACGGTTATGACATGACGCATTTTAAATACTGGAACGATTGGTACTCAGCGTGGAAGGCATATCCAGCTGGTCGGAAAATAAAAGATTCGCCTTGGCAATCAATGCAGACAACCGAAGGTGAAGTTGGGATTATGATGCATCCCGATAGTGCAATATGTATTATGAATCCGGCCTATTGGATCACTGCGAAACAAGAACAAGAGGTCTTGGATCGGGTATTTTCTTTTTATTATGGTTAGTTGAGATTATTTTTGTTATAAATAAAGACAACTAGTTTTATAAAGAGATGGCAAATACATGGCACAGTATGAAGACTTAGAGATCGATCAAGGTACAGACGTAGCAATACAGATCGAGTTAGATACCTTCGCAGGTACAAACAAAGATTTAACAAATCACTCAGCTCAAGCTAAGATGAAACGTGGGTACAATAGCGATTCGGCTAACACCCAAGATTTTAATACTATTATAAACACCCCACCTTCATCGGGGATAATAACTCTCTCTTTAACAAATACTCAGACAAACGCCCTTCAAGTCGGAAGGTATGTTTACGATGTCGAAATCGCTTTCACAGATAGTGATGGTAACTTAATTCAAGAGAGGGTTCTCGAAGGCGCTGTTCGTGTTAAACCTTCCGTGACTAGATAAGAGGATAATTCATGGCTGGTACTACCGTCACAATTGTTAAAAAGGTTACAGTCGGAACTCCGATAAGGAACGTTACTGCTGGTGCTTTCTCAATCACTAATATAGAAGGTGTAAATTTAACAGGAGCCAAGAATGGTTCTATGTTAGTTTACGATGCACCAAACGCAAGGTTTTTGGTCGATAGTGATATGTCCAATATCTATACTGAGATCAATGGGGGTACGTTCTAATGGCAATTATTCGCACAAAGAGAAGTACGGGTACTACTGCGCCAGGTTCTAATATACTCAAGAACGGTGAACTCGCATATACAATGGGTACTGGTACTCAGGGTAATAGTGGTGGAAGACTGTTCATTGGTAAAGATTCAAATGGGTCAGGATACGCTGCCTCTGCATCAGTAGTTGGTGGTAAATACTTTACAGACATGTTAGATCATGTTGCTGGTGTTAATACTGCATCAAGTGCATTGATCGTAGATGCAAGTAAAAAACTAGACGAATTAACGGTTGATTTTGTATCAATAAACAATAGTACAATAAATTCTACTGGTTCAAATGATATCAATATAATCCCTGCAGCTGGTTACTCAGTAACACTTGACAACCAAGTCAAAGTAGATTCTGACGTAATTACTGGTGTAGCATCTATCACAACTGGTGCTGTTCTTGGATTGACATCAGATCTTATTCCAAATGCAGATAGTGCAATATCTCTCGGTTCTGCTACAAAGAAATGGAAAGATCTTTTCCTATCAGGTGGAACTATTCATATTGGTGGATTAACACTTAAAGATAATAACGGTCAACTTGAAGTAAAAGACAGTGATGGTGTCGTAAAATTAGATACAAGTGTCACTGCTGGTACAACAGCAAAAACTGCGACAACTATCGTAGACGGTGACAGATTTGTCATGAACGACAGTGGTACTATGAAACAGGTTACTGTTGAAGACATGGCAAGATACTTTGATGACGAAATCACTGCGATGCCAAACTTAACATCTGCACCTGCACTTGTTACGACTGTCGCGACTTCAGTTGGTGCTTTAAACTCTGGTTCAATCACATCAGGGTTTGGAAGTATCGATGTTGGTGCTGATTCAGTCACAACAACTGGTACGATGACTGCTAGTAAGGTTGTAACAAACAATATAACAGTCGATGTAAATACAATTAGTTCTACCAACACAAATGGTAACATTGTTATATCACCCCACGGATCTGGATCAGTCGATGTTGCGACAAGCAAGATTATAGGTGTAGTCGATCCTACAGATTCAGCAGGCGCTGCTTCTAAGAATTATGTTGACACAGTTTTAGATCTACAGGACTTAGACGTTGCAACAGACAGTGGTACAATTGACGTAGACCTAGATGACGAAACACTTACAATTGCTGGTGGTACTGGTCTCGGATCAGTAGGTTCTGGTACTACAGTAACACTGAATATAGATGCAACTGTTGCAACTCTTACGGGTAGTCAGACACTTACAAATAAAACGTTAACAACTCCAAACGTGTCAAATCCAAATATTACACCAAGTGCCACCGCAGCTGGTACAATTGAGTTTAAAGAAGGTACAAACAACGGAACAAACCGAGTTCTTCTTCAAGGGCCAGCGTCTACTGCTGACGCGACTCTTACACTTCCTGCCGCGACTGACACATTGGTTGGTAAGGCAACAACAGATACATTAACGAATAAAACGTTAACAACACCAGTTATATCCAACCCGACAATCTCACCAAGTGCGACTGCGGCTGGTACTATTACATTTAAAGAGGGTACAAATAACGGAACAAACCGTGTCCTTCTCCAAGGGCCTGCGGCAACTTCGGATGTAACGATAACACTTCCCGCTGATTCGGATACTTTAGTCGGTAGAGCAACAACAGACACATTAACAAATAAAACGTTAACAAGTCCTACTATAACAACCCCGAACGTGTTAAATCCAAATATTACACCAAGCAATAGTGCCGCAGGTACTATTGTATTTAAAGAGGGTACAGACAATGGCACTAATAGTGTCACTCTTCAAGGTGCCGCATCTACTGCGGATGTAACAGTAACACTACCTGCCGCGACTGATACATTGGTTGGTAAGGCAACAACAGACACGTTAACAAACAAGACATTAACAACTCCGACTATAACAACTCCACTGGTGTTAAATCCAAATATCACTCCGAGTGCGACTGCCGCTGGTACTATTACCTTTAAAGAAGGTACAAACAATGGTACTAATAGTCTCACCCTTCAAGGTGCCGCATCTACTGCGGATGTAACAGTCACTCTTCCTGCCTCAACAGATACTCTGGTAGGTAAAGCAACAACAGATACATTTACAAATAAATCTTTTGATGCAGACGGAACAGGTAACTCACTTACAAACATAGAAGTTGCAAACCTTAAATCTGGTGTGTTAGACGCAGATATAACTGCGGTATCTACAAACGATGATACTCTGCCATCTGCGAAAGCAGTTAAAGCATATGTCGATGCAAAAACAATAAACGTTGTCGCTGGTGCAGACAGTGACACATTTAATCTACTAGACTCTGACATGATCTTTGCCGCTGGTGAAGGAATGGATGTTGCACTATCAGGTAATACAGTTACATTCTCTGGTGAAGACGCAACAGTATCAAACAAAGGTGTTGCATCATTTGCGACTGCAAACTTTGCAGTAAGTTCTGGTGCGGTTACAACTAAAGCAACTACAATAGGTTCTACTGCAATCAACGCTGGTGGAACATCTACTGTACTAGCAGGATTGACACAGATTGATGTAGACAATATAAGAATACTAGACAATACAGTCGGTTCAACAAGTGGTACATTATTCATTGATCCAAACCCGATTGACAGTGATGGTGGTGAAGTTGTTATTCGAGGTAACCTTACAATTCAAGGTACACAAACACAAATTAGATCTACATCATTAAACGTAAGTGATCTAAACATCGTCCTTGCAGACAGTGCAGGAAATGCCGCTGCCGCAGATGGTGCAGGATTTACAGTAGGTGGTGGAGGATACTCAGGTACAAAAGCAACACTCACATTCAATGGTTCTAATGATGAATGGGAAGTAAACAAAACTCTTAACGTTACATCAGGATCTCTTGAAGTCGGTGGAGTTGATTACCTAGAAGCAGTCCGAGATAATCTAGGTGGTGGAGTTCTAGTCGCTGGTGAAGGTTTAGATCTTGCGGTTGATGATGGTGCAAATACTATCACGTTTTCTGGAGAAAATGCAACTAAGAATAATAAAGGTATTGCGTCATTTGACTCTGCTGGATTTGGAATATCTAGTGGACATATAACACTTACCCAAACGGATATTACATCTGTAGGTGCATTGGACGCTGGTTCGATCACCGCAAACTTTGGAAACATAAATCCTGGTGCATCTGCGATTACAACCACAGGTGATATCACTGGTGGTGGAATACACGTAACTGGAGATGTTACAGTCGGTGACGACGCTGCTATAGGTTACACTGCCGCAGAAGGTCTTATCCTTACGGGTCAAGGTTCTACGTTTGATGTCACAGTTAAAAACGATAGTGACGCAACAGTCGCTGGTGTTCCTACTGGTACTACAAACCTCAGATTCCCAGACAACTCAAAAGCAACATTCGGCACTGCGGATGATTTACAAATCTATCACGACGCTTCAAACTCTTATGTTTCTGATGCTGGTACAGGATCATTAAAACTTACTGGTTCGGTTGTAGAAATCGAAGGATCTGGTGAGACACTCGCGAAGTTTACAGATGATGGTTCAGCAGAATTATATCACAACAATGTGAAGAAAATCGAAACTACGAGTGATGGTGCCACAGTAACAGGTACACTTGCGGCAACATTATCTACAGCATCACAACCCAACGTCACAACAGCAGCGGCACTGACAACAGTCGGTGCATTAAATGCTGGTTCTATTACATCAGGATTTACAAGTATTGATGTAGGAGCGGGAGCGATTACAACCACTGGAATTATTACTGGTGGTACACTTGAAGCGACCACAGACACAGCTGCTGGAGACAATGCAGCGATAGGGTACACTGCCGCAGAGGGTCTAATACTTACTGGACAAGGTTCTACTAATGATGTAACAATCAAAAATGATCTTGACTCAGATGTAATTGAAATACCTACTGGAACAACTAATGTTACAATCGCTGGTGATTTAGGGGTTGGTGATGACCTGACTGTTTCGGGTGGTGTTATAAAAGTACAAACTAATAGTGGTGCAGTAGGAAAAATTGACTTCTATTGTGAAGTAAGTAATGATCACTTCCAAACACTTCAATCACAACCACACTCTGTTGGATCGTCAACCGTTTCGACTTTACCCGCTGGTGATAACTCAACTCTAGTATCTCGTGTGTCAACGGATACACTAACAAACAAAACATTAACAGCACCTACAATAACAACACCTACAATTGCCCAAATTAATGCCGACTCATCAGGTTTCCTTGTTGATACCTTTGGAGATATTACACTTGATGCTGGTGGTGCAGAAATTAACTTTAAAGATGACGGTACTGCGATAGGTCATATCTCTATGGCAAGTCAAAATGTCACTCTTAAATCAATAATAGATGGTAAGGATATTATATTACAAGGTCTAGACGGTACTGCAACAGTAAATGCACTTACTCTGGATATGTCAGACTCAGGTTCGGCACTTTTCTCACACAATCTAAGTATGGTTGCAGGTTCAGAAATTATTCATGCTGGTGACTTTACTGTAGATGCTACTGGAAGTATTGTTCTTGATGGAGATGCTGGTAATGTTAAGTTCAAAGATGCAAGTGTAACTTACGGTCAAATCCAAAATGGCAGTGGTTCACAGTTTGTAATGCAAGCATTGGTTTCAAACCAAGATATGATATTTAAAACTAATGATGGTGGATTTACTTATGATGCACTTACTCTTGACGCATCAGATTCTGGAACAGCAATCTTCGCACACGATATTACAATGTCAAAGGCAGATGCAAAAATAAACCATGCAGGTAACTTTACTATAGATGCGGTAGGAGATATTCATCTTGATCAAGGTGGTCAAGTTAAACTTGACAAAAATGGAACTGGTTATGGGATAATTTTCAATTCGTCAAATGATTTAGGTATTCATGTTGGACAACAAGATAAAGATTTAGTGATTAGTGGTAATGATGGCGGTTCAACAATAACTGCCTTAACCCTTGATATGTCAGATGCAGGTGCGGCTACATTTAATAGTACCGTATACTCTCCAACTTTCTCTACAACGGCAGGGGGTATGATAACCACCGCGGCAGGAAACGATTTAAATATTCAATATCCAGCTGCACGAAGTTTGTTTATTAAAGAAGACGGAGATTCCGCAGGTGCCGCTTCCATCACTGCTGTTACTATTGACAATGCACAAAAAGTTACATTAGCAGGTGCTTTACATATAACAGGTGCAATTACTACAGCATCAACTGCACTGGTAACAAATTTAAACGCAGACAAACTAGATAGTCAGACGGGTGCTTATTATAGGATCAATGTCTACAATTCTGGTGGATCTCTGCTTAACTAAATAGAATAAAATAGGAACTAAAAATGGCAACTGCAACATCCAGATCTACATTTCTTGAGCTTTGTATGCGTCGGCTAGGCGAGCCTGTTCTAGAGATCAATATCGATCCTGACCAACAAGAGGATTGTATCGATGAGTCTATACAATATTGGCAAGAGTATCATAGCGACGCTGTACAAAGAATATACAAATCACATTTAGTGACTGCTGACGACGTAACTAATGGATACATCAGTTTAGGTGACACAACCATTTTATACGTAACTAAAATGTTTCCCGTTTCGAGTTCCTTTAACACATCATTCAATTTCTTTGACATTAAATATCAAATGATGCTTAATGACATTGCTGACCTACAAAACTTTGCTGGTGATTTGGCATACTACGAACAGATGCAACAGTACCTATCCTTGTTGGATCAAAAGCTTAATGGTACTCCACAAATTACATATGTTAGACATGGTAATAGAGTTTATCTCCACGGAGACTTCGAAGATAAAGATGTCAAAGCGGGTGAATATATAGTGTTTGAAGCATATCAGTCAGTTAGTATGGCAACATTTGCGGCAACTTGGAATGATATGTGGTTAAAAGATTACGGAACTGCTTTGTTGAAACGTCAGTGGGGATCAAACCTTATTAAATTTGAAGGTATGGTTTTGCCTGGTGGTGTTACATTGAATGGTAGACAGATATTCGAAGATGGAAAAGAAGATATAACTAATTTAAAAGAGGAAATAAGATCGACGTTTGAAACTCCTGTAGATTTTTATATAGGATAACAGTATGGCAACAAATCACTATTTCTCCCAAGTTGTAAAAGGTGAACAGAGACTCTATGAGGATATAATTATAGAATCCTTGAAGATCTATGGCCAAGACGTATATTATCTTCCTAGAGATATTATCAACGAGGATACCATTCTTGGTGAAGACGTACAGTCCAGATACAACTCATCACACAAAGTAGAAATGTATATTGAGAACACCGACGGTTTCGACGGTGAAGGAGATCTGTTTACTAAGTTTGGTGTAGAGATACGCGACGAAGCAACATTCATTGTGTCTAGAACACGGTGGAAAGAAATGGTTCTTCGATATGATAATGAAATTACTGGTACAAGGCCACGTGAAGGTGATATAGTATACCTCGCTTTGTCTAAGTCTTTCTTTAAGATAACACACGTAGAACACGAATCTCCATTCTATCAATTAAGTAATCTTCCAACATATAAACTACGTTGTGAGAAATTTGAGTACAGTGATGAACAGTTTGCTACTGGTAACATCGAACTGGATAAAGAAGCAGAACAGTACGCATACACATACGAATTAGTCATGGACAGTTCTGGGCCTGGCTATATCTTGGGCGAATATGTAACTCAAACTCAGACATCAGGTACTATTATATACGCTGATGTACTCAGTTGGAACGATTCTTCTAATACACTTGGACTTATCCACGTTGGTGCTGATGATGGTAAATTTGCAGAACTTGCTACAGGAATTGCACTACTTGGAAACGCATCTCGTGCATTCTGTACACCCACTTCTATAATAGAGGATATAGGTGCGACTAAATCTGATATGAATGATGAATTTGAAACGACTGCTACGGATATGTCGTTCTTGGATTTCACTGAAAGTAATCCGTTTGGAGATGTACAATAAATGTTAGGTTCTTATTTTTACCACGAACGCATCCGCAAAAGCGTTGCGATGTTTGGTTCACTATTCAATAACATATATGTTCTAAGACATAACTCAGCTGGGGATACTATTGGCACTATGAAAATTCCTATTTCATATGCGGCTAGAGATCAGGCATTAGTTCGTATCCGAGACCAAGGTAATCTTGATACCAACACAGGTTTAGCAGTCAAGTTACCAAGAATGTCATTTGAGATGCTTGCATTTACATACTCACCCGAACGACAACTACAAAAGATGGGTAAGATACAAAAGGCAGATGTCAGTACATCTAGTGTTGTTTCTAGGAATAAACTTTACAACTATGTACCGTACACTATTGCTTTTCAATTAAATCTATATGTAAAAGGTCAAGATGATGGCCTACAAATACTAGAACAAATTTTACCGTATTTTACACCACAATATAGTATAACAATCAAACCTTTTGCTGACTATGCAGACATAAAAGAAGACGTACCTGTCACACTACAGGGTGTTGCATATTCAGATACATATGAAGGTGCAGTCGGTGATAGACGAGTTATAAACTACCAATTAGATTTTGAGATGCAAGCAAATTTCTATGGGCCACTTGGCACAGGTAAAATAATTCGTGACGTAGAAACTAATCAGTACCTTATAAAAGAAGGTTCTGGAGACTCAGACGTTTGGGTTTCGAAATTGAACATCCTACCAAATCCTCTTGGCGCTTCTGCCGACAGTGATTATGGATTCACTACGACCCTTACAAATACGGTGGATAGTGCATAACAAGTGAGAAATATAATGAGTGATTCTGATCAAATAAAAACTGACTACGACCATTCTAGAGACACATACTATGACCTAATACAGAAGGGTCAGGAGTCTTTAGATCTGATGATGCAATTTGCTCGTGAGAGCGAACATCCTCGGGCGTTTGAAGTCCTATCTGGAATGATCAAAAACGTCTCTGACGTAACAGACAGATTGATGGATTTACAGAAAAAAACCAAAGACATCAACAAAGACGAAAAACAAAGCAGTGGAACAACAAACCAAAACTTGTTTGTGGGTTCAACAACTGACTTACAAAGACTTCTTCAAGAACAAGATAAGAAGTCTCCATCTGAACAATTACAAGACGAATTAGAACCTATTAATAATATGGTGGATGTAACTCCTAACGATGAATCAAAGTAAAACCTACTTAGGTAATCCAAATGTAAAACGTGATGGTGTACTTGAAGATTGGACGGAAGCAACCCTTCTTGAATATCGAAAATGCATGAAAAATCCTACATACTTCGCAAAGAAGTATTGCAAAGTGATTTCTCTTGACGAAGGACTAATACCTTTCACTCTTTACCCATATCAAGAAAAGATGTTTAAACACTTTGACGAAAATCGTTTTAGTGTGGTACTTGCGTGTAGGCAGTCGGGTAAATCTATATCCTCTGTTGCATACCTTCTATGGTATTCTCTGTTTCATACCGAGAAGATCATTGCAATCCTTGCAAACAAAGGTGCGATTGCGAGAGAGATGCTCGGACGTGTTTCTCTTATGTTGGAGAATCTACCGTTCTTTCTTCAACCTGGTTGCAAAGCATTAAACAAAGGTTCTATCGAGTTCTCTAACAACTCTCGGATCATTGCAGCTGCAACGTCAGGTTCATCCATCCGTGGTATGTCTGTATCACTTTTATATCTCGACGAGTTTGCATTTGTTGAGAAAGCGGCAGAGTTCTATACATCCACATATCCAGTTATCTCATCAGGTAAAAACACCAAGGTTATTATTACTTCTACCGCAAACGGTATTGGTAATATGTACTACAAGATATGGGAAGGTGCAGTCCAGAACGTAAACGAGTTTAAACCGTTTAGAGTTGATTGGTGGGATGTTCCAAATAGAGATGCTGAGTGGAAGAAACAAACAGTTGCTAACACGTCACAACTACAGTTTGACCAAGAGTTTGGTAATACATTCTTTGGTACAGGAGATACACTCATAGGTGCGGAAGCACTTATGGCAATGCGAATGTCAAATCCTCTGCGACATTTAGAAGGTGGTCAATGTCTTATATACGAAGATACCGTAAAGGATCACGACTATATTATGACAGTGGATGTAAGTAAAGGAAGAGGACAGGACTACTCTACGTTTAACGTGATCGACGTTAGCACAAGACCGTTTAAACAGGTTGCTACTTATCGATGTAATACTATTTCACCTATTCTCTTCCCCAATATTATATATAAGTACGCAACTCTTTATAACCAAGCATATGTCATAATAGAATCAAATGATCAGGGAACAATAGTCTGTAATGGCCTTTGGCATGACTTTGAGTATGAGAATATGCACACCGAGAGTACAGTAAAAGCAAACAGACTTGGTGTAGAGATGACCAGAAAGACCAAAAGACTAGGCTGTTCTGGTATTAAAGATCTATTAGAAAACACCAAACTTGACATCCACGACGAACAGACCATACTTGAGTGTTCTACGTTCGAAGCAAGAGGTCAATCATATGAAGCATCTGACGGAAATCACGATGATCTTATTATGAATCTAGTTATGTTTGGATATTTTATCAATACTGACAGGTTCAGAGATCTTACAGACATCAATATAAAAGAGATGTTATACAAGAATCGCATTAGTGAAATTGAAAATGACATACCACCCTTCGGATTCATGGACACGGGAGAGGATCATATCAAAGCATTAGAAGAAAGAGAAAGAAACACCCCGTGGGCAATAGAATATTCAGAAGATTTCTAGTTTATTCTTAAAATAAAACATCTTATAAATACTTTCATTAAGAAGTGAACATCCGTATTATGTATTCATATCATTTAACTCAGTAAGGAAAAAGAGTCATGGCAATATTTACCCCATCAGAGTCGCCTGCTATCGTAGTAAAAGAGGTAGACTTAACTGGTGTTGTGCCAAATGTTCAAACTAGCACAGGTGCTATCGTCGGAGATTTTAATTGGGGCCCTGTCGAACAGGCTACCAAGATATCCAACGAAAGTGTACTAGTGTCAACATTCGGTTCACCCGACAGCGATAACAGTGTGGATTTCCACAGTGCCGCTTATTTTCTACGTTATTCGAACTCACTACAAGTGGTTCGATCAGTAACATCCGCAGCAAAGAACGCATACGACGCAGGCGCTGATGCTGCACCAACCGTTAAAAACCGCGATAACTTCGATACACAGTTAGGTACATTAAACAGTGCCGATCACACATTTGTCGCAAAATATCCAGGCGATCTAGGAAACAGTTTGAAAGTTTCACTACTACAAGCAGATTCTTCAGACGCAACAACAAAATTTGACAGTTCAGCATCATTTACCGCCGCGTTTGATGCAGCTCCAGGCACATCACCGTTCGCAACGGGTGTAGGAGCAACATCAGATGAAATCCACGTTATGGTTACAGACGAAGACGGATTAATCTCTGGTACGCAAGGTGAAGTTCTAGAAACCTTCCCATTCTTATCAGTTGCTAAAAACGCTAAAAACACAGATGGATCAACTAATTTCGTAAGAGATGTGATCAACAATGCTTCCGCATACGTGTGGATGGCTGGTAAAGGCGACGTAGGTGTTTTCTCAGACGGAATAACATTTGTAGATGCCGTCAGTGGAAAAGAGTTTGGTTCTAATCGTGGAGTAAAAGATATATCACTAGCTGGTGGTGTAAACTCTGCAGCATTAACTCCTACCGAATTTGCACTTGGACATGATAAGTTCGAAGATGTAGACACCATAGAGGTCGATATGTTAATCGCACCTGGCATGTCAGCAACAGGTAATCATACTACAGTAGTTAACGACTTAGTCGCAACTGCACAATCACTAAGAAAAGATTGTGTTGTAGTAGCATCACCATCAAGAGCAGACATTGTAAATCAAACTGATCCAAATGCAAATGCGATCACACGTGCTAACACATATACTAACAGTTCTTATCTCTTCTGCGATAATAACTATCTAAAAGTGTATGACAAGTACAATGACATGTATATTCAAATCCCAGCTGCATCATCTACTGCTGGTCTTATGGCCGCAACAGACGCAGTTGCTGCTCCTTGGTTCAGTCCTGCTGGCCCACGAAGAGGACAATATTTGGGTATAACAGCACTAAATTATTCACCAACCAAAGCACAAAGAGACAGTCTTTATAAGGCAGGGGTTAACCCAATCTCAAACATACCAGGTCAAGGTGTGCTTCTGTTTGGTGACAAAACCAAACTTGCTAGACCAAGTGCCTTTGATCGAATTAACGTTCGAAGATTATTCCTCGGTATAGAAAGGGCAATAGCAATTGCCGCCCGTAACGTTATGTTCGAATTCAATGATGAGTTTACTCGTGCTGAGTTTACAAACATTGTCGAACCGTTCCTTAGAGAAATCCAAGGACGTCGCGGTATCACCGACTTCCGTGTAGTTTGTGACGATACAAACAACACTGCGGCAGTTATAGATAGAAACGAATTCATTGCGAATATCTTCGTCAAACCAGCACGTTCAATCAACTACGTAACTCTAAACTTCGTAGCTGTTAGAACAGGTGTTGACTTTGAAGAAGTTGTTGGCACTGTTTGATCTGTAGCATAGGAGAATAAGAAAATGGCAGTCCTCAATATAGACGACTTCAAAGCAAAGTTAAAAGGTGGTGGTGCAAGAGCAAACCTCTTCAAAGCGACCATAAACTTCCCCGCTTATGCACAGGGAGATGTAGAAATTACATCCTTTATGTGTAAAGCGGCACAACTACCTGGTTCAATAATGGGAGTAATTGAAATTCCATTCAGAGGTAGACAACTTAGAATCGCTGGTGACCGAACATTCGAAACATGGTCACCACTGATAATTAACGATACAGACTTCAAAGTCAGAGATTCAATGGAACGATGGATGAACGGTATTAACGCACACAGTGCAAATACTGGTCTAGTCGCACCTGCGGATTATTCTGCTGACTTGATTGTAGAACAACTGGATCGTGATGAAGCAGTGTTGAAAAAATACACCTTCCGTGGTTGTTTTCCAACAAGCATAAGTGCGATAGATCTCGCTTATGAAGCAAACGATGCTATCGAGGAGTTCACAGTTGAATTCCAAGTACAGTATTGGGAATCTAACACTACTAGTTAATGTATACATATAAGAAAAGAGTGGGGCATTAAGTTGCCCCACCTAATCTAACTAAAGGTAAACATATGGCAGACAATACACTAAAACTATTTGGTTTCGAAATCAAACGGTCTAAAAAATCAGACGCGGATGCTAAGAAACTAAAATCTATTGTACCGCCAGTAGATGAGGATGGTGCTGGTTACGTAACCGCATCTGGAACTCACTTTGCTCAATATGTAGATATCGACGGTGATAAGTCAAAAGATAATGCTGCACTGATACTAAAGTATCGTGGTATATCAATGCATCCCGAAGTGGACGCGGCTATCGAAGATATAATGAACGAAGCAATATCTGGTTCAGAAGAAGGGTTTCCTGTGGAACTCGTTCTTGACGACGTTGATACTTCAAAGGGTATCAAAAACAAAATCACAGAAGAATTTAAAGATATTTTAAATATGTTAAGATTTGTCGATTTAGGACACGACATATTTAGAAAATGGTATATCGATGGACGACTTGCATTTCACGTAGTGGTGGATGATAAACAGTTGGGCAAAGGTATAATGGATATTCGTCCCGTAGACTCTGCTAAGATCCGTAAGGTGAAAGAGGTTGTGTCTAAAAAAGACCCAGTCACGGGTGCGAAGATCATCGAAGAAACGAATGAACACTACATATATCAGGAAAAACCTGGGCAACAAGCAACAGGCATAAAACTAACAAAAGACAGTGTACTATACGTAACATCTGGATTGTTAGACGCAGACCAAAAGCGTGTCATTTCGTTCCTTCATAAAGCATTAAAACCTGTAAACCAATTGCGAATGATGGAAGATTCATTAGTAATCTATCGACTTGCACGTGCCCCCGAACGTAGAATATTCTACATTGATGTGGGTAACATGCAAAAAGGTAAGGCAGAAGAATACATGAAAGGTATCATGTCACGATACCGAAACAAGCTTGTATATGACGCCTCCACTGGTGCGATCAAGGATGATCGTAAACATATGTCAATGCTCGAAGATTTCTGGTTACCAAGACGCGAAGGTGGTAGAGGTACAGAAATATCTACACTACCTGGCGGTGACAACCTTGGTCAGATCGACGACATCACATATTTCCAGAAAAGACTATATCGTTCACTGAACGTACCTATTGCTAGACTAGAACAGGAAGCACAATTCTCTCTCGGTAGATCAACAGAGATCTCAAGAGATGAGTTGAAGTTCCAGAAGTTTATCGATAGGTTACGTAAACGTTTCTCTAAACTGTTTAGTGAACTACTCAAAAGACAACTTATCCTTAAAAACATCATTACCGAGGAAGATTGGGATGAATGGGCGAATGAGATACGTTATGACTTCGTAAGAGACAACAACTTTGTTGAACTCAAAGAAGCAGAACTTATTCAAAATCGCATGGCAACTATGGACTTAGTACAAGGATACATAGGTGAGTACCTTTCAAAAGGTTGGGTTGCGAAGAATGTACTTCAACTCTCTGAAGAAGAGTGGAAAGACATGAAAGAAGAAATTGACCAAGAGAAAAAAGATGGGGAAATCCCTGATGAAGAAGAAAACGGAGAAGTAGAAGATGAGCAAGAAGTTGATGTTGGAACAGGAGCAGACAGCGATGAGTGAAGATAACACCATAGAAAATATGATCGATTATGCAGCGAATGCAGATTTTAACAAAGCAAATGCCGTGTTTAATGATATGATCGCACAAAAGATGGATGCGGCTATGGATCAAGAACGCATTGCCGTTGCTGGAAAAGTGTTCAATGATGTTGAACCAGAGGAATTAGAAGCAGAGGCAGAAGCAGATGAAATCGAAGCAACCGCAGAAACCGAAGAAGCCTCAGAGTCCGAAGAAACCGACGAAGCGGAAGTAGAAGGTCACCCAGTTTAAATTGAAAATAAAAGATTTAATTTGTATAAATAAACGTAACAATAATACAACAAGTGTGTCTAAATGAGAACATTCAAACAATTACGCGAAGCAATGAAAAAAGGCATGCCGCCTGGTAAACACGTATATGATAAGAAGATCAAGGGCGTTGCGTTGATGATACATGAAATAAAGGGTAGAAAACCCTTCATAACCTATATTGACGGAGAAGAGTTAGATAGGTTCGATAAATTAAAAGTCGCCATAAAAGCAGGCGAAGAATTCATTAAAGCGGCAAAAGGATAAAAGATGGCAAATATAATTAGACCACTAGCGGCAGAGATCGCATCCCCAACTACAGCGGGTGCGGCAAGTAATGTAAATGGAGCACAAACAGTTCGTGCGGTAAACACTGCGGCTGCTGGTACACAATATTTGGTAACACTACAGTTAGCAGACAGTGACGCAACCGTAGTAGGATCATTTTCATTAGCTGGAAATGATACAACATTTATCTCGAAGAAACCGACTGAAGAAGTATTTTCTGCAAACGCAGCAGTAAAACTTTCAAAAGTCAGTAACCCAAGAGGATAACGAATGAAACTAATTACAGAATACACAGAATCCAATGTGGAATGCATTGTTGAGAAAAAAGAAAACGGTGAGAAAAATTATCGCATCGAAGGTGTATTTGCACAAGCAGACACAAAGAATAGAAATGGACGTATTTACCCACGCGAAGTTATGGAACAAGCAGTGGCAAAATACGTCGATGAACAGGTTTCCAAGGACAGGGCGGTCGGTGAGTTAAATCACCCAGAAGGGCCAACTGTTAACTTGGATAAAGTATCTCATAAGATTACAGAACTCAAAATAGAGGGAAGTAATGTTATGGGTAGAGCATCAATATTAAATACTCCTAATGGTATGATTGTTAAAGGTCTACTAGACGGTGGTGTGCAATTAGGTGTCTCGACTCGTGGTATGGGTAGTCTTCAAAACCAAAATGGGGCAATGATCGTCAAAGACGATTTTATTCTTAATACGGTTGATATCGTACAAGACCCATCTGCACCGACAGCATTTGTTAATGGAATTATGGAAGGTGTAGACTGGATCTGGAATAACGGCATTTTGGAAAGAAAAGACATTGAAAAAATTGAGACTGAAATCAAGAAAGCATCGCGTGTTGATCTCTATGAGACACAAGTACGTGAATTCAAAAATTTCCTCTCGTTAATGAAAAAAGCAATATAGGAGTCAAAACATGACTGATCAAGTAGAACAGGAAAGTGTTGACCTCGTTGAAAACGAGAGTGAAGTAAGCGAAGGTAAAGGACACAATCCTGAGACAGCACCAGCAGATGCGTTAGCATCAACTGATGCAGCGGCAAAGGTGGTTAAACAAGCACCCGAACCAAAAACTAAGGCTGGTATGATTTCCGCCATGACAACCAAAATGTTAGGCATGCCGAAAGGCGAAATGCAAAGCATGTACGCAGCGTATCATGGTCAAAAGGAATCAGTGGAAGCAGAAGAAGAAGCAATAGTGGAAGCAGACAATACTGCCGACATTAAAATCGATTTTTCTGACGACATGAAAGCATTAGTTGAATCTGAAGCAACCCTTTCTGATGAATTCAAAGAAAAAACAGCAGTGATCTTCGAAATGGCAGTAAAATCAAAACTGTCCGAAGAAATCAGTCGTTTAGAAGAAAACTATAAATCAGAACTCAATGAAGAAATCAACTCAACTAAAGAAGAATTAGTTGAAAAAGTTGATGGATATCTTAACTACGTAGTCGAAAACTGGATGGTAGAAAATAAAGTTGCAGTCGAGAACGGTCTTAGGACTGAAATCGCAGAAAACTTTATGGGCAAATTAAAGGATCTATTCGTAGAGTCTTATGTTGATGTGCCAGATAGTAAAGTAGACCTAGTTGACGATCTTAACGAACAAGTTGTAGAACTTGAAGATCAACTCAACACAACAACTGGTAAAATGATTGCAATGACTGAAGAACTAGAACTGTTTCAACGCTACGAAGTAGTGCGTGAACATTCTAATGGTCTTGCCGAAACTGAAGTTGAAAAACTAGCTTCTCTTGTAGAGGATCTTGATTTTGAAGATACAGACTCTTTCTCATCGAAAGTGAAAATCATCAAAGAAAATCATTTCAAGAAAGCAATCGTCGAAACCCAAGTGGAAGAAATTGAAGAAGGAGGCCCGTCAGTAGATGCTGAAGCGACTTCATCTATGGATCAATATCTAACTGCTTTGAAAAAATCCATTAAGTAATAGGAGAATTAACAATGGAAACTTATGACAAATTAGTCGAAAAATGGGCACCAGTTCTTAATGAAGAATCTGCTGGCGTCATTAAAGACTCTCATAGAAAAGCAGTAACCGCTGTTATTCTTGAGAATCAAGAACGTGCGTTTCAAGACGAAGCAGCACAAGCAAACATGTTGACAGAGGCTGCACCAGGTAACGCAACTTCATCAGCAGCAAACTGGAACCCAGTTTTAATCTCACTAGTACGACGTGCGCTACCTAACATGATGGCATACGACGTTTGTGGTGTTCAGCCAATGACAGGCCCAACAGGTCTTATCTTTGCGATGAAATCACGTTACGGTTCTGGTGCAACTGGTTCTACTGAAGCGCTTTATAACGAAGCAAACACAACTTGGGCTGGTGACTCTGGTACAGCAATGGCCGCAGACGGTTCTGGTCTTTCTGGTTTAACAGATGACTCTACTGCAACCTCTGGTGTTGCTGATTCATACAACCTTCAAGATAGTTCAATCGACAACGAAAGAGTTGGCCCAACACAAGCTGGTGGTATGTCAACTGCTAATGCCGAGGGTCTAGGATCTACAGGTCAAGGGCCATCTTCTTCTTTCAATGAAATGGGTTTCACCATTGAAAAAGCAACTGTGACTGCAAAATCACGTGCTTTGAAAGCAGAATATTCTCTTGAACTTGCTCAAGATCTTAAAGCAATCCACGGTTTGGATGCTGAAACAGAATTAGCAAACATCTTATCTACTGAGATTCTTGCTGAAATCAACAGAGAAGTTATTAGAACAATTAACGCACAAGCTAAAACTGGTGCCGCAACTAATAACACAGCAATCAACGGTATCTTTGACTTGTCAACAGATGCAGATGGTCGTTGGAGTGTTGAGCGTTTAAAAGGTCTAATCATGCAGATCGAAAGAGAAAGCAACCAAATCGCAAAAGACACAAGACGTGGTAAAGGTAACTTTATTATATGTTCTTCTGACGTTGCATCTGGTCTTGCGGCATCAGGAATGTTAGACTATGCACCTGCAATGTCTACATCTTTGAACGTTGATGATACTGGCAACACATTCGCTGGTACTCTTAACGGACGAACAAAAGTTTACATCGACCCATATGCGTCAGTAGACTATTGTAACGTTGGTTATAAAGGTACTAACCCTTATGACGCTGGTGTATTCTACTGTCCATACGTACCATTAACTATGGTTCGTGCGGTTGGTGAAAATACATTCCAACCAAAAATCGGGTTCAAAACTCGTTATGGTATGGCTTCAAACCCATTTGTTGGAACAACACCAAGTTCTGGTCTTGCAACAAGCAAAACTAACTCTTACTACCGTATCTTCCGAGTAGACAACATACTCGCATAAGCATACAAAGAGGTGGATAAACCACCCATTATCATCACCTTCGGGTGACAACTTTAGAGGGGCAGAAATGCCCCTCTTTTTTGTGTTAAAATAGTCACACTGTTCTTTTATTTTCAAAACAAATGCATTTAATGCTTGCATTGAGTCGATATATGGTCTATAGTAATAGTATATCAAGAGAGAAAAGGAATCACTATGAGAAACTTTGGAATGGAAAAAACCATCATCGCAAAACAATTAGTCGCAATGATGGTTAAAAAACTAAAATTAATGGAACGTCAATTTCCTGTGCGTGACCTTTTGATTTGGGCAGAACGTGAATATGGTGGAATGACTCTTGAGGATATTGGGTGTAAACATTCTATTGGAAGGGAACGTGTTCGTCAGATACACATAAAAACTGGCGTGGTTGTAAATAAGTTTATAAAAGAAAGGGAGGCTGTATAATGATACATCAACACGAAGACATCGAGAGATCAATCTTCAATAAGGGTTTAGAAGTATTGCATATGCATGTTAAAGAATCAGCACTATGGTCATTTTTTGATTGGGAAGAAGGCTTTGGAATAGGATCTTCTGATATCAACGCATGTGTTCGCGAGATCTTAAAGTGTTATTTTAAGAGTGCAGACGATGCACCTGACCACGAGTTTAATATCGTGAGAAATATGGTTTCAGATGAATTAGTTTTAATGGAGAATATATAATGAATGCGAGACAAATGTTTGAATATGATGGATGGCAATTCAGTGAACCAGTTAATAATTTTATTGAGTATGTAAACTCGTTTTATGGTCGTGACGGAATTTATCGTTTAATGAAAAACGGCAAGTGGGCAACTGTATCAGATATTACAGTTGCAATTGGAGCAACAACGTTTAACTTAGATGAAGGTACTTTTTGTGGAGACTCAATTGACCGTGAAGCAGTTCGTTGGACTTTAGAAGAAATGGGATTTGCAGAAGATAGTCAAACTGTAAGACATTACTCAGAGACTACTGGTGCGACAACTTGTCACTCTTGACAAAGGGGTGTTTCGTACTTATATAAATGTATGACTCACCTTTAATCATTTTCTGGTCGGGGCTGAATCCCTTATAAATAGATATGTAAACAAAGGATAGATCTATGGCAGTTACCGAATCAGCACTTTCGCAAAGAAACTTTTTGCAACCAAACGGTTATCAATTAACCGTATATCGTAAGAGATTTCAAAACTTAGAGTTCTTTGCTCAGAGAGTGTCACATCCTACATTAACAATGAATCCATCAATAGTGGGTTTCAAGAGAACTGACGCTAAGATAGTTGGGGATACATTAGAGTTCGGTGAACTAAACGTAGAAGTATTACTAGACGAAAAAATGGCAGTCTATGAAGAAATGCAAAAATGGATGGAGTCTTTAGTCAATACAAGGTTCAGCCTACCTTCAGAAAACGCAAACGGTTTGGGAAATACTACCATCCAAGACATGCCAGAATATGACATTAGATTGTCTATCTTAAACAGTAACAACAACGTTGCAAAGACTATACTATATAAATCATGTTTCCCGATATCTCTTGGAAACATCGAATTCGCATCATCAGTAGGGGTGGTAGAATATGTGGTGTTACCCGTAACATTTGCATATAACACATTTGAAATAAAATAATATGAAAGTACATTATGAAACAATTAGATCTTATCCTAAAAGAATGGGAAAAAGATAGTCCTATCGACAACAGTTCGTTAGACGAAACTTCTCGACAGACTCCAATGCTTCACGCAAAATACCTTGGACTACTTGCAGATGCAAAGATCCAAAAGAATAGGGCTGAAGCGAATCAGAAAACCTTGTTGCGAGACAAGTGGTTATACTATAATGGTAAGATGGATAAAGATGAAGTAGAGTCTAGGGGTTGGAATTACGATCCACTAGATGGTAGACTTGTGATGAAAGGTGACATGAATAAGTATTATGATGCCGATCCTGATATCCAACATAGTGAAGAGAATGTGATTGCATGGAAAACTGTTACGGAGACTCTCACTGAGATAGTAAACAATTTAAACTGGAGACATCAGACGATTGGTAATATGATCAGGTGGAGGATGTTTGAAGCTGGGTCTTAATAACTAACGTTTCACTTTTCTTATAAGAAAAATCTTTCTGGCCATATGAGTGAAACCAATAACCGTCTTTTTCTGTCAAGTCTGTGGGTTCGAACTCGTCTGTTATCCTTTGCATAGGATGCCATATACTTTTTCTAGCATACTTTATTGCTCTGAACGATCCGTTAAATTTACTTTTCCACACTTTACCGCGATAATGATGTTGATAATCTCGACTAGGCCAAATAATTTTTCTATTGATGGTTTGGTCTTTTGTTTTGAAACCAAAATACTCTGCACCATCAAGAATAGCGGCAATATCTTTTGTGTACGCTTTTGAGAATACGTTTGGATCAACCAAATCTCCCATTAATTCTAAATGATTTGCATATCCATCTAGAATGATATTTGATATAAATGTTTCGGGTGTATTATATTTTTCCGTAACTAAAGATTTAAACTGGTCTACAGTAATCCATGTATCAGTCCACAGACCGTCGGCCTCCATTACGCACCCCAGTTATTTCCATCTGAATCAGCTTCTGTACCCATTCTAATCATTCTACGAACAAAATTTAAAGTTCTAAAAGCGCCGTTTTCGTTTAACTGCGGTATAGTATCTCTATACGCATTGTAATAACGCATATCGTCTGTACTATCTCCTGGCCAATTAATTGTCCGCATAATACTTTGGTTCTCTTGATCAAACTCTGAGTAAACCGCAGTCTGTAATACCCCAGCACAAGAGTCTTTGATTGCAGTGAATGCGGATACATTATCTGAGTCCGCAACATTCATTAAAGATGCATACGATGTATGACCACTCAAAACTATATGTTGTATAAAATCAGAATCATTGTCATAACTATCTGATATACTTGAAGTGAATTTATCTTCTACTTTATAACCCGCCATTTTCATCCTCTTGCTTTATTGTGTTATTTATACGTTTTTTATTCTCTGATTGTATCTAATGTTGTACAATGATGGCCACCGAGTAAATATCTTGCATGTGGTAACTTGACGCCTATACTCTCTATACCCACTCTGTTTAATTTCTCGCGTAGAATGTATTGATCGGGGTCACATATAACTAACTCAGGGTTGACACTTAATAGATTCAACGCCATCCACTTAGTAGATATCGAAGACGTGATAGTAGGAAGATCAATAATGTCTTCTTTAGTTATCCATAGTTTATCCCAACTTTTCATAAACAAGGGAATAGTATCTTCGGTAACTCTTTCGCTGTTTAACATCACCAATCCTTCTCGGAGTGGTACAATAGTGGAATCTAGATGACTACCGTGGTATACGGTCTTAGGAATGGTTGTGACGCGATACTCGTGACCTAATACATCTTGTAACCATCTTGCACCACCAAAGTTACCAGTTGAACTTATGAGATATAATATGTCTCTGTTACAACGCATTACATTTGCAGCGTCGAACATATCTCCTGTGTCTTCGGGCCATGTGATAAATGATCGACTGGATATGTGTGGAAGTATTGCTTCCTGTTCCATCATACGATCTTTGAAATACATCGGAGTACATATTGCTTTGTTACCAATAATAAGGATACTATCCCGTGGTGAGTAACAACCGAAACCATTTCTTTCTTGATAGTTAATCTCATATGGTCGAAGTACGTTGACACTCTCCGCAATCAGTTTTTCTTCGAAGATTTCTAGTGCTTTATTAGTTTGATATATAATGGTATTAGCAACAGCACCAGTAGGAGCATTTTTCCATTTTGAACGAAAGTCTTCGGTACTAGGCCAGTTCATGTGATCGGCAGTACCTAATACAACCTCTTTAAGAGTGTCCCATTCATTATTGGAGTTTATGGAAATCATGGACGAACTCATTGTTAAAAATTTAAACCACAGTGTACTACACGTAGAGTGTGACTCTGGTATTGCAAGTGAACTGAGTGAATTTTTTTCATTCTTTGTTCCTGGTTATAAGTTTATGCCCGCCTATAAGAATCGTGTATGGGATGGTAAAATACGTCTATTCGATGTACGAACAAACGAGTTACCTGTCGGTCTGTTTCCCTTCTTAGAAGGATTTGCAAAACCTCGTAACTATCCCATCATCGTAGAACACGATAACTATTATGGCAGACCTGATGCTACTAATAATATAGATCCCGACAAGATCATGGAGTTCATAAAGAACGAAGAAATTATGTCGAGGGGCTCACCCATTACAGTAAGAGATTATCAGTTTGATGCAATCTGTGAAGGACTACATAAGAAACGTTCTATTCTGATATCACCAACTGGTTCTGGTAAGTCTCTCATTATATATATCCTAATTAAATATTATTTGGGATTATTAAACGACAGTCGTGGAACTAAAAAGGTACTGATAATCGTACCGACTACTGGATTGGTGCAACAGATGTACAACGACTTCGAGGACTATGGTATGTTAGTCGAGAATGCGTGTCATAAAATCTACTCAGGCAAAGATAAAGAAACCGACAAGGGTATTGTAATTTCCACATGGCAGTCTATATATAAACTACCACCTAAATGGTTTGAAAAATTCGGGTGCGTAATAGGTGATGAGTGTCACGGGTTTAAGTCTAAGTCATTGACTACCATTATGAATAAATGCAGAGAAGCAGAGTATCGTTTTGGTACAACAGGTACACTGGACGGTACGCAGACACACGAGCTCGTATTACAGGGGTTATTTGGAAAGATATATAATGTAACGACAACGAAGAAATTACAAGATAATGACACTCTTGCTAAACTAAATATAAATGTACTACTACTAAACTATCCAGAAAGTGTGCGTAAAGAGTTTGGAAAAAGAGAATATCATGACGAATTAGACTTCATTGTCAAACACGAAGGTCGGAATAAGTTAATAAAAAACCTCGCACTGGATCTCAAAGGCAACACATTAGTCCTATTCCAG
>Ga0209709_10000969_pt1 | contig 27015 bp, 33 predicted proteins | sample ArcticOcean_MG_C_2_FD_187435 | JGI IMG/M metagenome (GOLD analysis project Ga0209709, IMG submission 187435) | Marine microbial communities from western Arctic Ocean - ArcticOcean_MG_CB4_136 (SPAdes) (version 2) | ecosystem: Environmental > Aquatic > Marine > Oceanic | place: Arctic Ocean...
GAAAGAGGAGAAGCTATGATCACATCAATAGTTGTATTTTTTTTCTTAATTTGGTTATTTTGTTGTGCGTTTAAGGATGAATAATTATGACAGAGATCAGCAAGGATAGAGTAATTGATTGGGACAATCAGTTACGAAAGGAAAGAGACCTAAAATCTAATCTTGGTGAAAGTTGGACTCTTAGTCAAGTTAAAGAGTTGACTGGCAGTTTTAGACGTCTAACTAATAAAGATAAGGATAAGATTGGGAAAGGAGTTTTAGTAGATTGTGAAGAATTTTATCTTTCTTTAGATTCTATTGGGCGCAATGCATATAGTGAAATTTGTAAAGACCGAAGTGCAGCCCATTTTGCTATTAAAAGAGGAGGTGAAAAATATGATTCCGATCCTGCCCTTAAAGAATTTATTTCATTAGATGAAAAGCTGCAATCATTTAAAAAAAATAACGGATACAAAAATATTCCTAGTTAAATTCTTTCAATACATTTTCCATCATTATTCTTTACTGAATTCATATACGTGCTAACTTCATGTAGCGATATATTATTTGTTATTTTACTGTCAAATATATTATTCCCCGAGAGCCATGGCTCAACTTCATTATGATCTAGTAAAACAGGTTGTCTGTGGTGTACCTCTTTGAGTTTCCCTATTGATTCTTTTGTGACAATAGCGCATCCATTTTTATTATATATCCCACCTAAGTGGAAAATATTATTTCCTAAACTATGATAGTAGGGAATTTTTTTATTATCCTCTCTAAGCCATTCGTACCACCCGTCAACTATGAAGGTACATCTCATGGCTTCTTTAAATGATGGCTTTTCATGCATAGTTTCAGATCTAGCATTAAAAATATGCATTGGTTTTTTAGCCCAACTAGGCGAGTATTCCCATTTTACAAGGTTAGGCAATACTAGACCAGATAATGAATTCTTGATCAGCACTAATACATCAGATGTAGGTGCCACATTAAAGTTTGGCTGGATATCAATATTATAAATATTTTTTACTTCTTCTTTTTTGGTAAGGGTGAATCTTCCACACATAATATACTGCTCAAATAGATAGACACTGCTTCATTCGTACTGTTACACTATTGTAAACTTTGAACATTATTTATGATAGATATAAAAAGTAATATTACAAAATTCTTTAAAAAGAAATTATTCAATACCATAAGAAAACATAAAGAAGTTTTCCCTAAAATACTTTCCATAGAATTTACCAGTGCGTGTAACGCAAAATGTATAATGTGCCCACAACCAGAAATGGATAGGAAAAAAGAGAATATGTCCTTTGAGATCTTAAATAAGATTATAAGTGATTGCAAAAAAAAACCATTAAAGAAAATTAATCTCTTTTGGATGGGTGATTCTACTGTCGATAAAAAAATGATTGAGAAGATAAGAATTATTAGAAAAGAACTGCCAAAAGTTAAATTATACTTATCTACTAATGCTCAGCTGCTTGGAGAGAAGAGATCAAGAATATTACTTGATGAAGATTTATTGGATGTTATTAATTTTGATATTGACGGGCTAACCAAATCTACTTTTGAAGGAATAAGAGTAAAACTTGATTTTGATGTAGTTACTACTAATGTTAAATATTTTTTAAAATATAAAAAATCATTAAATAAAAAATATCCTCAGACTAGAGTCACTATTATAGATATGAAGCCAACCAAGAATGAAGTTGAAAAATTTGTTGAATACTGGAAAAATTTTGCAGATAAGGTAGATGTTAATCATTATAATACTTGGGGCGGAACTCAAGATGAATTAAATTATGATGACTCTCATAAAAAAGCAAAACACCAAGACAAGCTAAAAGAAAGTCAAAATGAAAAATTTGATTTTGCATGTACACACCCCTGGGAAGAAATGGTAATTGGAGCTGATGGCAGGGTTGGTCTTTGTTGTCTAGATCATGAGCTAAATGAGCAAGTTGGTGATATTAAAAAATTATCTTTGCAAGATATATGGCAAGGTGATGTAATTAATGAGTATAGAAATAAACAACTAAGACTTGATTACCAGTCAATTGGCAGTTGCAAAGATTGTAATGCCCATACATATCAGAGAGATAAACTCTGGGCAAAATTGCAAAAAGCATAGCTTTCTTGTTTCTTTCATAATATCTCTATATAGGGTAAAGTATAGTTTTTTAAGGTCATGATATGAAAAATAATTGGTCAGAACAAACCGCAAAACAGTTTATTAAAAAATATACTTCACGAGGCCATACAGAAGATTTAGCCCTCAGAGTTTATACAACTCAGTTATTGGGACAAAATAAAAAGCTAGTTCTCCATGGAGGAGGAAATACATCTGTAAAGACTGAGGCAAAAGACATAGATTCCAAAACTTATAAAGTCCTCTGTGTAAAAGGTAGTGGGTGGGACATGGGTGATATAGAGCCAGAAGGTTTACCAGCAGTGAAGTTAGACCCTTTATTAAGTATGATTAGTAAAAATAAGCTATCAGATGAGGATATGGTTAGTTTTCAAAAGAGAAATTTATTAAATATAAAATCACCAAATCCATCTGTAGAAACTTTTCTTCATGCTTTTCTCCCACATAAATTTGTAGATCATACGCATGCAGATGCAATATTAGATATTACAAATAGACCGAACGCCCTAAAGGTATGTAAAAAAATATTTGGTCCTGAGGTTGGCTATGTACCATATATTATGCCAGGATTTTTATTAGCTAAAAAGGTTTTTGAGATTTATCAAAAGAATCCTGAGGTAAACTGTTTAATACTTCTTAACCATGGAATATTTACATTTAGCAATAGCGGCAAAGAAGCTTATGATCTAATGATAAAAAATGTCACTCTTGCCGAATTAGCGATCAAGAAAATGAAAAATAAAAAAATAAAACAAATCAAATTATCAAAAACTAGACTCAATCCATCTGAAATTGCACCTGTCCTTAGGGGTTTATTAACTGAAAAAGATAATTCATTTATTATTAATTACAGAGTTAACAAAGATATTAAATATTTTATGAATGGTGTTGATGTTAATAAATACTCACATCTAGGCACGGTGACCCCAGACCATGTTATTCGAATTAAGCCATATCCTTTAATCGTAGAGCTTACTTCTAATGATGATATTAATACATTTAGAATTAAAGCCAAGAGAGCTGTGACTAAATATAAATCTGAATATATAACTTATTATAAAAAATATAGTAAGGGAAAAAATTTAACCATGTTAGACCCTTATCCTAGAATTATTTATGTAACAGGTGTAGGAATGTTTAGTGTTGGGAATAGCTATAATGCATCATTGATAGCTGGAGATGTGGCAGAAACTAATGCTAGAGTTATTGCATCTGTTCAAGAAACTTCTGTTTACCAAACCATCAAAGAAAAAGATATTTTTGATATTGAATATTGGTCTCTAGAACAAGCTAAAGTTAATAAGTCTAAAAAATCATTACAGGGTAAAGTCGTTGTTATTACTGGGAGCCTGGGCACTATAGGATTTGAAACATATAAAATATTTAAACAACAAGGCGCTGAAGTAGTATTACTTGATTATGACAAGAGTAAAATTAAAGAGACTCAATTACATATTCCAGATCTATGTTTGTTTGCAGATGTAACAAATCGTAAGAGTGTTGGCAATGCGTATAAAGAAATCTGTGAGACTTTTGGGGGTATAGATATTTTAGTTTCTAATGCTGGATCTGTATCTAGTGGACCTATAGCTGACATATCAGATGTAAATTTAAAAAAATCTTTTGATGATAATTTTTTCTCTCATCAAATATGTGCTTCTGAAGCAGTTAAAGTAATGCTCCATCAAAAATCTCAAGGGTGTTTGCTCTTTAATATTTCTAAGCAGTCAGTTAATCCAGGGCTTAATTTTGGATCTTATGGATTACCTAAAACTGCTCTTCTTGGTTTATGTAAACAATATGCCCTAGATTATGGAAAATTTGGTATTAGGTCAAATGGTGTGAATGCGGATAGAATTAAAAGCGGCATACTAAATTTATCAATGATAAAAACTAGAGCTAAAGCTAGACAAGTTTCCATAGATGATTACATGAAAGGTAATCTTCTTTTGGATGAAGTAACTGCATATGATGTTGCATTAGCTTTTCTCCATCTAGCTCTTTCACAAAAATCAACCGGCGCTGTCTTGACTGTTGACGGAGGAAATATAGCTGCTTCAATGAGATAATTAATTAGTCTATCTCATGAGAAAAAATCATAGCTTATTCAGAACGATACCTTATTAAACCATTAGTAGTGCTTTCAAAAATACCTTTTTCAGTAATTAGTCCGGTTATAAGTTTTCCAGGAGTAATGTCAAAAGCTGGATTTAATACATTACAGTCTTTTGGAAATATCCTTACTTTCTTTAAATTACCTTTATTGTCTATCCCATCTACATGCGTTAATTCTTCTGGAGATCTATATTCAATCATATTTTTTGTAACTTTATTATGTTCATAGTCAATTGTTGTCCCTGGGAGGGCAACATAGAATGGAATATTGTTATCAAAAGCAGCTAGTGCTTTTAAGTATGTTCCTATTTTATTTATTATATCTCCATTAGATAAAACTCTATCAGTGCCTGTTATGCACATATCAACTTTACCTTCCCTCATGAGTAAGCCTCCGGCATTATCTGATATAATTGTATTAGCTACCCCTTCATTTGTTAATTCATATGAAGTCAAAGATGCTCCTTGGTTCCTTGGCCTAGTTTCATCTACCCAAACATGTACTTTAATACCATCTTTAATTGCATGATATATTGGCGATGTAGCAGTGCCCCAATCAATTGTGGCTAGCCACCCAGCATTACAATGTGTAAGAATATTTATTTCCTCAAGATCATTGTTCTCTATAAAATCTGAAATTATTTTTTTCCCATGAAGCCCAATTAGCTCACAACATTTCTCATCTTCAAGACAAATATATTTGGCTAAAGCTAATGATGCTTCAAAACGTTCTTGTTTAGGCAGCTCTTTCAGCTCATTATTCATGATCACTATAGATGACTTTAAATTAACAGCAGTTGGTCTAGATTCAATTAGCTTTTTTGAGGCATTGGTTAAATTATCATCTGTAGGATCTTCCTTCATTGCCAATACTATCCCATAAGCTGCTGCCCCACCTATTAAAGGAGCGCCCCTAACTTGCATGGTTTTAATAGCTATGATTACATCAGTTAAATTTTTTAAAGATATAATATTAAGAGAATGTGGTAATTTAGTTTGGTCTATAATTTCAACAGATTTATCTGTTTCATTGAACCATATAGTTTTATAACTCTTGTCATTAATTTTCATTATTTGGAAATAGCACTCTGCCTGCAATTGTTTTTAATTTATTTTTAGTTTTTTTTGTCATCATAGTTGGGTCAGTAATTATAGCTGTATCAAGGCACATATGGGTGTTATCATTTTTATCCAAAGTAAATTCAAAATTTTGTATTATATCTTTAAGCATATCTTTTGCTTTGCCAGCATTATCTGTTAATACTTTAATTATCATGTCTATGTCTACATGATCATGATTAGGATGCCAACAATCAAAGTCTGTCACCATGGCAACAGTACAATATCTTATTTCTGCCTCTTTTGCTAATTTAGCCTCAGGCATATTGGTCATACCTATGACATCTATGTCCCATTGCCGATATAGGTTTGATTCTGCCCGGCTTGAAAACTGTGGTCCTTCCATTGCTAAATAGGTTCCTCCTTTTTGATAATCTACCTCTAATTTATTCAAAGCTGACCCACATAATTCAATTAGGTTTGTACTTGTTGGTTGAGCCATGGAAACATGAGCTACAATCTCATCATCAAAAAATGTTTTAGTTCTAGCAAAGGTTCTATCTATAAACTGATCTATTAAAACAAATTTTCCTGGCGGTAATTCTTCTTTAAGTGAACCTACGGCTGATATAGATATTATATCGGTAACCCCTTTTTGTTTTAACGCATCTATATTAGCTCTAAAATTAATATTTGATGGCGAAATTACATGACCTCTTCCATGTCTTGGGATAAAACAAACTTCTTGATTATCAAATTTCAAAGTTAATATCTGATCAGAGGGATTTCCCCACGGTGTTGTAATGGTCTCCCATTTAGACTCAGAAGACCCATCTATTTCATATAGTCCACTTCCACCAATGACACCTAGTTTTTTATTTGACATATTAACCTTCGGCTTTCATTATACTAAAAACTTTATACCCTTTATTTTTTAGAGATTTAGCACCATCTAGATTATAGAGGTCTATAACAAACATAAATTTTATTTTCTTTGTTGTCATATTCTCTACTAGTTTAGCCGCAGCAATTGCCGTGCCTCCTGTAGCAATCAAATCATCAACAATTAAAACTTTATCATTTTTTAATATACTGTTTTTTTGAATCTCTACTTGATCAAAACCATACTCTAGCTTATATTTCTTTTTGTATACATGTCCTGGAAGCTTGCCTTTTTTCCTCACAGGAATAAAAGGTATATTGTTATTATAGGAGACAATTGAGCCAAAAATAAATCCTCGAGCATCAATACCAATTATTTTTGTTATTTTTTCTTTTTTTATTACTTTTGTAATCTCACTGATAATTTTTTTCAGTAGAATAGGATTTTCAATTAGTGAAAATATATCTTGAAACATAATTCCTTTTTTTGGAAAGTTAGGAATCACTCTTAAATTATCTTTGAGTTGGGTTATTAATCTATTATTCATAATTTTATTACTTTATTTTATTTAACAATACTTTCTTTTTATTATTAAATTCACTTTCAGTTAATATGCCCTCATTTTTTAAGTCTGAAAGCATTTTAATTTGGGTTAAAATTTTTTCATTAGAGCTTGCTTCTTTCTTAAGCTCTATAATATCAGATTTTATCTGATCTAAATCTTTATTTTTTTGAAAAGAGGGAATATCTAATTTTCCTTTAATTACTCTATTTATAAATGAATTTTCTTTTTGCTCTTCTGTTTTTTTAGTAATCCCTGATTTATTATTAGAGTTAGGTCTAGATATTGTGTCTGCAATAATGATTAGAGGAAAGCTATATAAAGTAGCAAGCAGTATTAACTTATTTGTTATTTTTTGCATATAAATAGTATATGATTATTTTTTTAATTTTACTAACTTTATAGTTCTTGTTATTATCTTTATATGAGTATAAAAAATAAAGACAAAATTATTGATATCTTAAATGAAATTATGAGGTATGAGCTTTCAGGTGTAGTTAGATATACGCATTATGCATTGATGGTCACCGGAAGAGATCGTTTGAGCCTCACTCAATTTTTTAAAGAACAAGCAACAGAATCATTATTACATGCTCAGCAGGCTGGTGAGTTAGTAACTGGGTTAGATGGACACCCATCTCTGGAAATATCTATAATCGAAGAATCTAACAAACATAGCTCCATAGATCTTCTCCGAGAAAGTGCTGCACATGAAAAAAATGCAGTATTATTGTATAAAGAGCTTGTCAGTGCGGTTAATAGTGAAAGTATTTACCTAGAAGAGTATGGGAGAGAAATGATTAAGGCCGAGGAAATCCATAGCATTGAAATACAAAAAATGTTGAAAGATTATAGTGATTAAAACAATCTATCTGCTTTTCACATAATTAGTATTTATACTTTTTTGAATATTGAAACGAAATATTCTGCGTCAATAACTACCAGGGGTTTTGATTTATTTCTTTTAATTACCACTATAGGTTCGTATTCACCAGAGTTCTCAGCAGCCTGTTCATAAGATTTCCAAACATTAACTGATTCTTGATTTTTACATTCGATTGACAATGGAAATTTTTCTCTTGCAGCTCTGGCCATAATTAAGTCTTCGCCTTGAGAACCCATGCTTCTAGATTCAATATCTTCAGGATGTACATCTAGTTTTTTAATGAGAAGGTCTCTCATCCATTGTTGTAATTTCCTACCCTTTTGTTTTGCAGAGCTTGTTTTCATTTTCTTTCATCACCTCGCTTGTTTTATTTTTAAATTCTCTTTAAAAATTCTATTATTTCAATATATGTTTTTTCAGTAGCATATGGACTATATTTTACAGACACGCCTTTGGTTGAACACTTATCTAATAATTTAGCTGATTCTTTGGGTCCTGAAATTTTCTTATTAGAGATTGTTTTCATTTCTCCAATATTAGATATTGTTAAGGTACATTCATCGTTAATAATATGTAGACTTGGGAGCTTATCAAATGTAAACCCAAAAAATAAAAAAGGGTTATCATAACCATGTCTAGCACCCTCTAAAGAAATATGCTTAATTTTCTTTTCGTTTGTAGAAAACTTTTTATAAATATTAATACATGCCTGCTCTGGCGTTAAATCATCATCGCGCCCAGTTAATATTAATAAAGGATTATTTGTTTTAGTTAATTTATTGAATGTGAACCCACAGTATGGGTAAATCGCAACACTGGCATCAAATAAGCTCATACTACTATTGATAAGATCTGTAACTTGGCTAAAGTGAGATAGTATTGGGCCTACTCCACCTTGAGACCAGCCAATATAAGCAACTTTATTAATTTTTGGATGAGTTTTAATTAATTCAAGAGCCTTGAACGAATCATTCATAAAAGTTATTCCAGACACTTTAGAAAAAGTTTTATCATACTTTATATCTCTACCAAGATAATGGTCAATTTGAAAAACAACATATCCATTGTTAGTCAATAGATCTACATAACGGTCATGGTATTTTCTTAAGCCTCCAGAACCATGAGATAATATAACAGCATTGTATTTATCTTTTTTAGTTTTAGGAAAAATAAGATTCCCATAGATTATTATTTCAGGTTTATTCTTATAATTTAAATCATAACTGTCTATAGATTTGAAACATATCTTTTTATCTGTCTCCATGCTTATGTTGGAGTAAACTTTCGTGTCGCCATTACATGGATTTATTTTCGTATTAGAACATCCAGTGATGAATAAAAATGTCAGTAAAACCGATATTAACTTAATAATTTCCAACATTTTATATCTTATAGTTTATTGAGAAACAGCTTTCATCCCTGTAGCTATTTTAATAGTTTCAAATAACTGGTTATCTGCATTATATGGGTCAGGTAATTCAACTAATTTATCTTTTTCATATTCAACAATAATGTCTGGAGTTATTCCTAATGCATGAATATCTCTACCTAAAGGAGTATAGTAGCGAGCCGTAGTTAATTTAAGAGCAGAGCCATCTGATAATTCTTGAATAGTTTGAACAGAAGCTTTGCCGTAGGACTTATTCCCAACTATTGTTGCTCTTTTATTATCTTGAAGAGCGCCTGCCACAATTTCTGAAGCAGATGCAGAACCCCCATTAATCATAATAACCAAGGGTAAACCATTTAATATGTCCTGAGGAGTAGCAAAGTATTCAAGCTTAGAATTCATTGTCCTTCCATTTGTATAAACTATTTTTCCTTCTTGCAAAAATAGATCGGTAATCCCTACAGCAGCACCTAGTACCCCGCCTGGGTTATTACGTAAATCCAGTATAAGACCATCTATTGGTGTTGGACTTAATTTTTTTAATTTATATATTGCACTTTTTAGGTCATTTGTTGAATTTGATTGAAAGCTTGCAAGTCTAACATAGCCAATATTATCAAAAACTTTAAATTTAATTCCCTTAGATACAATTATTTGTCGTGTGATATCAAATATTAAAGGTTCATCTACTTTTTTTCTTAGAACAGTAATTTGGATTTTTGTCCCAGGCTCACCTCTCATTAGTTTTACTGCATCACCAATTTCCATGTTTTTAACAGATTCATCTCCAACCTTAACAATTAAGTCACCAGCTAAAATCCCAGCTCTTTCTGCAGGAGTATCATCTATTGGAGTTATTACTTTTACATAGCCATCTTCAGTAGTTATTTCAATACCAAGGCCACCAAACTTTCCTGTTGTTCCAATTTTCAACTCATTGAAGTCATCATTTGTAAGAAAGGCTGAATGCGGGTCAAGTCCTGAAACCATGCCTTTAATAGCTGCCTTAAAGAGCTTCTCATCATCTATTTCCTCTACGTATTGCTCTTTTATTCGTTTAAATACATCTACGAATTGAGCTATATTCTGTGCTGGCACAGTTTCATCAGCTTTAATAGTAGTTGTTGTGACACTTAATTGAGACAGTAAAAATAGGGTTAGCAGGTAATGTTTTAGATTTTTCATAGCAATATTCATTATATTTTTCTATTAACAAAAATAATACCATTATATTCCTTTATTATCTTATTAGTTTTGTCTAATATAGATGTATTGATTAAGAAAATTACCATATATGGAAACTGAAAACATAAACTTAGATATCGTAGAAGATATTTCAATTCAAGAGAAACAGATTCAAGATGACGTGGAAACTGCATCAAGATCTATGAAGGCAATGTCTCATCCATTAAGGTTGATGATATTATGCAAACTAGGGGAAGATGAGTTCAGTGTTCAAGATATTGTTAATAATGTCGGAACATCTCAAAGTAATATTTCTCAACATTTAGCTATCTTGAGAGACAAAGGAATTTTGTCTGCAAGAAAATCAGCTAATAAAGTATTCTACAAAGTTAGTGATCTTAAAACTTTAAAACTCATTGAAATGATGAGAGAAGTTTTTTGTTCACATCAAAAATAAATAAAGGACGGTTTCATTGGAATTTATAGCAAATAATATAATATTATTTATAGCCCTAGTGGTGCTCGTCTTCCTTATTTTTAATTTAGAAACCAAATCTCTTTTTGGTAAAGTCCAAAAACTATCTTGTGATGAATTAACAAAACTTTTAAATAATTCAAAAATTACTTTAGTAGATTTTCGAACAGCAGAAGAGTTTAAATCGGGACATATTATTACCGCTATAAATCTAAACCTTGAAGATATTGAAAAACTTGATACTAAGAATGACAATCCATTTGTTGCATATGCTAGTACAGATTCAGATGCCTTGAAGGCTGCGTCAAAATTTTCAACATTAGGAATACAACAAGTTTTTTATTTAGAGGGTGGCATAAAGTCATGGATAGAAAATAATATGCCATTAACTGGAGAAGATTAAAATGGATAAAAAAGATATTAAATTCTTTGTCAAAAGGATATTCACAAAAGACCTATCATTAGAGTCACCAGAAGCCCCTGCAATTTTTGACAATATAAAAGCAACGCCTAAAGTTGCTTTTAACTTAAATACCACGATAGCTACGGTTGATGATACTACGTATGATATTACATTAGACATTAATGTGAAGGCTGAAACAGAAAATAATGTTATATACCTAGTTGAGGTCAAACAGTCTGGATTATTTGTAATAGATGGAGCCGATGATGAGCTTAAAGATGTTTTTTTAAACATAAGATGTCCGGAAGTTATTTTTCCTTATGCCAGAGAAACAATATCTTCTCTTGTCCAGAAGGCTGGTTTCCCACCAATATTTATAGCCCCAATTGATTTTAATGCTTTATATCAACAAGAGCTTTCTAAAAATAAACATTAAATAATGATAAAAACATTTCGAATATTTGGTGCAGGAGAATGGGGTCTAGCTGTGGCTAACCATTTGTCATGTCTTGATAATAAGATTGAAGTTTTCCTTCGCGATGATAATAAAGTAAATGAGTATAATGAATCTCTTTTCTATAAAGATTTAAACTTATCTTTTAATAAAAATATTATTTTTCGAAAACTTACAGACCTTAATCATTTGTCAGACGGTGCTAATAATTTTAATGTTATTGCTTCATCTAGTTCTGGTTTTACAGATATCATTAATAGTCATAATATTTATTTTAAATCTTGTGAATCAATCATATGGCTAACAAAAGGCTTAGATCATTCAAAAGGTTTGTTGTTTCATGAAATCATAGATAAAGTATTATCACCCAATATAAAAAAATGTATTATCTCTGGTCCAAGTTTTGCAAAAGATTTAGTTGCCACCAAACCTTTAAGAGTTAGTATTGCCTCAACATGTGAAATATTAGCAAATTCAATTATTGGAATTATGGAGACAGAAAATCTTAAGTTTGAGAAAACTTCTGACATTATAGGAGTTGAAATTTCTGGTGTAATAAAAAATATATCTGGTATTTTAGCTGGGATTTTAACAGTTAATTCATATCCTGATGAATATATAGAAGAGCTTATCTCCTTATCACAAAAAGATGTTAAAAATATTTCTAGAAAGATATGTGGTAGTCAGAGTCCATATATGGTTACAGAAGAGCAGCTTGAAGCAACAGTTCTTAGCCCAGCATGCTATGGTGACATTCATTTAACTTGTTACTTTAATGCATCAAGAAATAGACAGTTAGGTTTAAAAATCATAGGCAAATATAATATAAAAAAAATTATTACTAAGATTGGAACTGTAGAAGGATACTTGTCAACATCAACACTGAATACTCATAAAGAAATATTTGGGGAATCTAAAATTGTTCAGGCTGCTTATAAAATTTTATATTTAGATGCTGATCCAAAGACTGTTTTAAATCAATTATTTATTTAGTTTTTTTTGCTTTTCTTGCCAAAGTATTGCGTCCCCAACCTAGTAGTTTTGCAGCTTCTGATTTAATACCATCTGTTGCAATTAGAGACTCTTCAATTAAAATCTTCTCTACCTCAACACCTATTTTTTTAAGGATATCTTTGTCCGAAGGTATTTCTCCCCGTATGTGTTGTTGAAGGTCAGATTTCCAATTACCACTGGCTTTGGAGATATCCACTTCTTGGTTATTTTTAAATATATCATCTGGCAAATCATCTATTGTAATAACAGAAGATGCACTCATTACTGTTAAATATCTGCATATATTTTCTAACTGCCTAATATTTCCTGGCCAGTTAAATCCTACAAGATACTGCAAGGTTATATCATCTATTCTTTTTTCTTCGGTATTTAATTCAGCAGCATATGTTTTTAAAAAATATGTTATTAATGATGCTATATCTTCTTTCCGTTCTCTTAATGGTGGAAGCACAAGTTTAAATACATTTAATCTATGATACAGATCTTCTCTAAACTTACCTATTTTTATTAAATCTTCTATTGATTGATTTGTTGCTGCTATAATTCTTACATCAGATTTAATAGGCCTATGTCCGCCTACTCGATAAAACTCTTGGCTTGATAGTACTCGTAATAGTCTTGTTTGTAATTCTGGATGCATGTCACCAATCTCGTCAAGGAATAGTGTTCCTCCTTGCGCTTGCTCAAACCTTCCAATTCTTTGTGCTTGGGCTCCAGTGAAAGCTCCTTTCTCGTGTCCAAATAATTCTGATTCGAGTAAGTCATGAGGTATTGCAGCAACATTGATTGCCACAAATGGTTCTACATTTCTTTTACTGTTATCATGCACGGCTTGAGCTATTAATTCCTTCCCAGTTCCAGACTCGCCTCTTATAAGTACAGTGATATCAGAATTTGATATTTTCCCAATTGCTCTAAAGAGGTTTTGTAATGATTGGGCTTGTCCAATAATTTTAGGTGGCTGCATAGTTTTAGATTTTTTTGGAGTGATGGCAGAATCGGATTGGTTTAAAGCTTTCAATGCGAGTGATCTAATTTTATCAACATCAAATGGTTTTGGAAGATACTCAAATGCTCCACCTTTATATGCTGAAAGAGCATTATCTATATCTGAATGCGCAGTAATAACAATAGTTGGTAAACCAGGATATTTCTCTGAAACTTTTTGAAGTAAATCTAAACCAGAAAGACCTGGCATTTTAATATCCGTTATAATGAGGTCTGGTTTATCTGAATTTAGAGCTAACAAGGCTTCCGAACCATTAGGGAATGTTTCTATGAAAAAACTATCTTCTAGAGCACTTTTGCATATCTCTCTTATGCTCTCTTCATCATCAACTATCCATAATTTAGATTTGATCATTCAGTGCACCATGGAATGATAATAGAAAAAACTGTTTCTTTATTTTTACTTTTGCATTCAATGATTCCTTTGTTTTGCATTACTATGGACTGAGCTATAGTTAATCCAAGCCCCATTCCATCATTTTTTGTAGTTACCATTGGATAGAATATTTCTTTCAATTTTTTTTCTGGTATTCCAACTCCATTATCTATAACATCAATTTTAATAACTAAGTCATGCCTTATATCCCCAATTGTATATTTCAACAGTGGCCTCGTCTTAATGATAATTTTTCCATCTTTATTTATAGCCTGAATAGCATTTCTTATTATATTTATAAGGGCCTGAATTATTTGGTTTTTATCAAGATAGAGCTGCGGGATACTAGGGTCATAGTCTTTAATAAAACTAACACCTAGATTTTCTGCATCATATTTAAATAATTCAGTTACATGTTCAGTAACCTCATGAATATTAATCATATTCTTATTTTCAGATGGTAATGGTGATGCCATTGCATTTATTAATTTTAATAATCTCTCAGATTCTTTGCGAATAATTTTAGTAAACTTAGCTTGAGATTTATCAGTTAGCGTTCTATCTAAAAGTTGCGCTGCACCCATGATACCGCCTAAAGGATTTTTAATCTCATGAGATAAACCTTTTACCATTTCTCTGGTAGCTTTTTGTTGGTCTATTAAATTCTGATCAAGAGAGATATTATATAATCTCCCAGTTTCATTTAGTTCTAATAATATATATTTAATTTCACCATCATGGTAACTAGAGATATTGCAGTCAACAATACGCTCTACGCGATCAAAATTTTTAAACTTCAAATCTCTAAGCATTATAGACTGTGAATCTGTACTAATATTATTTAGGTACGTTGATAAGCTAATATTTTCACAACGCAGCTCAGTAATTTTTTTGATAGCAGTTGCAGAACCTAACAAATCAACTGCTGAAGCATTTGTATAGACATAATTAAAACCTTTATCAAGTATTAGTATGGCAGTCCTTAAATTATCTAATATGTCATAACTTGAACTTATATGGTGTGTCTTTTTATTTTTAAGAATAGTGCTCATAATTAGCAAAAATATAGGCTGCCCTCATATTAGAAGGCAGCCATTAAAAGGTTATAGACTATAGTACATCTCAAACTCACAAGGATGAGTTGAAGCCCTTAGTCTTTGAACTTCTTCATATTTAAGTCCAATGTAAGAGTCAATCATCTTGTCAGTGAATACGCCACCTTCTTTTAAAAAGTCTCTATCTTTATCTAGAGCCTCAAGAGCTACATCCAATCCAGGTGCAACAGTAGGTAACATTTTCTCTTCTTCAGGAGTTAGCTCAAATAAGTCTTGGTCCATAGCTTCTCCCGGACTAATTTTATTTTTAATACCATCAAGACCAGCCATCATTAACGCACTAAATGCCAAGTATGGATTAGCCGTTGAGTCAGGAAATCTTACTTCAATACGTCTAGCTTTATCACTCATAACATAAGGAATTCTTATTGCTGCAGATCTATTACGTGCAGAATAAGTAAGTATTACAGGAGCCTCAAAACCAGGGATTAGCCTTTTATAACCATTCGTTGATGCATTGGTAAATGCATTTAACGCACGTGCATGTTTTATGATTCCGCCAATATAGAATAAGGCGTCTTCTGACATATTCCCATATTTATCACCAGCAAAAATATTTTTACCATCTTTTGATAGTGACATATGTACATGCATTCCACTTCCATTGTCACCTACTATAGGCTTAGGCATGAATGTGGCAGTTTTGCCATAGGCGTGCGCAACATTCATAACAACATATTTAAATTTTTGAACTTCATCTGCTTTAGCAACTAATGTATTAAAAACTGTACCAATTTCACATTGTCCTGCTGTAGCAACTTCATGATGATGAACTTCACAGGGAACTCCCATTTCTTGACAAGTTGTAACCATGGCAGACCTACAATCTTGCAATGCATCAACTGGTGGTACAGGGAAGTAGCCACCTTTCATTAATGGTCTATGCCCCATATTTCCTTCTTCATATTTTTTGTTACTGTTATAGGATGCTTCAGTTGAATCAACTGCAAAAGAAGAACTTCCAGCCTTATCTTCAAACCTTACATCATCAAATATAAAGAATTCATTTTCTGGTCCAAAATAAGCTGTATCAGCAATACCTGATTCTTTTAAATAATTTTCGGCTTTTCTAGCGATAGATCTTGGATCTTTTTCATATGCTTTACCGTCATCTGGTTCAATAATATCGCAAGTCACTATTAGGGTTGGCTCATCAAAAAATGGGTCCATAACTGCAGTGCTTGGGTCTGGCATCAATATCATGTCTGATTCATTGATATTTTTCCAGCCAGCTATGGAAGAACCATCAAACATTTTACCTTCTGTAAAATCTGTTTTAATTCCATCTTCATTTGCTGTAACTGTTACATGCTGTTCTTTCCCATTTGTATTTGTAAATCTATAGTCAATAAATTTAACTTCTTTTTCTTTTACTATTTTTAGTACATCCTCGACACTCATTTCATTGCTCCTCTATGTTATTTGTGTACATATATTCCTGCATTAATCATGCCAACTTTAAATTCACAGTAATGTAACTATATAGTGCATATCATTTAATATAGCATATAATCTGCTTTATTATAGAGCAATAAGATGACCAATAATGGATCAAATGCACTAAAATAATGCATTTAGGCATTAGACCTTACCTGATAATGATCAAAGAATAGAACAATTTAAGTTTATAATATTAATTTGCTCTATAATAATTATAGTAGAATTAAGAAGAAATAATGGGATATAATCATTATCTCAATACACCACAGGATAGAAATTGACTGCTCACACAATGGATGACTTAGTTGCTCTTTGTAAAAGAAGAGGTTTTATTTTTCAATCAAATGAAATATATGGTGGATTCCAGGGTCTTTATGATTATGGTCCGCTAGGTGTTGAATTAAAAAATAACCTTAAGCATGCATGGTGGAGTTCTATGATATATGACCGGGATGATGTGGAAGGTTTAGATGCTTCTATTTTAACGCATCCTGATGTTCTTAAACACTCTGGGCATGAAAATACATTTACTGATCCAATGGTTGACTGCAAAACTTGTAAATCAAGATGGAAAGCGGATAGCATAGAAAATAATAAATGCCCGAGTTGTAACTCTTCAGATTTAACAGAGCCAAGACCATTTAATTTAATGTTTAAGACAAATGTAGGGCCAATAGAAGATGGAAGCAATTTTGCATACTTAAGGCCTGAGACGGCGCAGCAGATATTTACTAACTTTAAAAATGTTCTTGATTCAACCGGAAGATCTTTGCCTTTTGGGATAGCGCAAATTGGTAAAGCTTTTAGAAATGAAATAACTCCGCGAAACTTTATTTTTAGAGTCAGAGAATTTGAGCAAATGGAGCTAGAGTATTTTGTGAAGCCTGGGTCAGATGATAAATGGCATAAGGAATGGGTTAATAATAGAATTAGTTGGTGGACTGAACAAGGCATACCTAAGGATAAATTAGAAATACTTAATGTACCGGTGGATGATTTAGCCCACTATTCAAAAGCAACAGTAGATTTAATGTATCAATTCCCTCATGGATTAGAAGAGCTAGAGGGCATTGCCAATAGAACTGATTTTGACTTAGGATCACATAGTAAAAATCAAAGTGAACTTAACCTGTCGTCTAAGACAGAAACTAATAATGCATCAAATGCAAAACTTGCTGTCCAAGATATTGAAACAAATAAATTTTTTGTACCTTATGTTATAGAACCATCTGCAGGAGTAGAGAGAGGCGTGCTAGCAATTCTTAATGAAGCATACCGTGTTGAAAAACTTGATGGTGGCAAGGAAAGAATTGTGCTTTCTTTTGCCTCACATTTAGCTCCCATTAAAGCGGCAGTAATTCCATTAAAGAAAAATAATAATGAATTAGTGGACGCTGCATTTAAACTTAAAAATACTCTTCAATCTTTACGAATTGGCAGAGTAGTAGTTGAAAATACTGGGAATATTGGCAAAAATTATAGAAAGCATGATGAGATTGGAACACCTTTATGTATTACTATTGATTTTGATACTTTAGAGACAGGTGTGGTTACTATTAGAAACAGAGATACTATGCTGCAAGAAAAGATACCTCTAGAGGGTGTCTCAAATTATTTTAAAGATTTTTTTCTAAAGTGAATAATCAAAAATATATAATTCTTGATAGGGATGGTGTTATAAATATTGACTCTCCTCATTATATAAAATCTGCAGATGAGTGGAATTTGATACCTGAGAGCTTAAATGCAATTAAAAAATTAACAGAGCATGAATACCAGATTATTATCATCAGCAACCAGTCTGGTTTAGGTAGAGGCATCATATCATACAATGATTTTATTGAGATTAATCTTAAGATGCTCAGTCAAATAAGCAGAATTGGAGGATCTATTTTAGCAGTCCTTTACTGCCCAAGCTTACCAACAGATGAATGCGTGAATAGAAAACCAGGAACTGGGATGTTTAGTGAAATAGCTGGAAGATTAAATATTTCTTTGGATAAATGTTTTTCCATTGGTGATTCACCAAGAGATATAGATGCATCGCTTGCATCTAAGTGTAAACCTCTTGGTCTTAGAACTGGGAATGGCAAAAATATTGAAAATAATTCTAAATATAACATACCAATGTTTAATGATCTGAACGATGCTGTAGACTATGTGATTAAACAGGATGCGAATAATTAAATCTAGATGGCAACTATAAAAAATATAACTTGGTTAGATAATGGTTTATGGGAATACTATACCCAAGAACTTGACAGAATATTATGTGGCACTGTTGGACCAGACGAACATAAAGAGTTAGTAGCAATGTACTCTCATTATAATCATGAAAAAAAAGTACTCCCAATCCAATTACAAGAATATATTAATGTTTACTTGAAAGAGAATAGCCTTGACCTTTCTTCTGTAACTTTTGAGAAAAAAGATGAATACTTTAATCTTATTTTAGTTGTATGTGTTCGTTGGAAAGAATCTTATGGTGATAATAGGACTAATGCGATAGGGTTAATCGCAAATCTATTTAACGTTAGTGCTGAGGCTATATTTAAAATATATGATGAATGTAAAGAGGAAGCTGATCAGTATATATCTATAATGCCAAACATGAGAGAGATTAGTGATTTCCTGAATAAAAGTCAGAGCTAAATTAGAATTTATTTTTAAGGCGCTGGGTTGGGGATATCTTCATGAATACTATTTATCTCTTCAATAATTTCATCACTTAAATTTATGTTTACACTTTCAATATTTTCTTTTAGTTGTTCTATTGTTGTAGCACCAATAATATTACTAGTAATAAAAGGTCTTGTATTCACAAATGCCAATGCCATTTGGCACAAACTAATATTATATTTTTTAGCAACAGCAAAATATTTAGATGTTGCATCATGACATTTTTGGTTACTGTACCTAGTAAACCATTCACCAAATAACCCTAGCCTTGATTTATTCGGCATGTTATTTAAATATTTTCCAGTTAACACTCCAAATCCAAGTGGAGAATAGGCTAGTAAACCAATATTTTCACGGTAGGACATTTCAGCCAAACCTATTTCATAAGTCCTATTTAAAAGACTATATGGGTTCTGAATAGTTTGAATTTTTGGTAATGACTTTGTTTCTGATAATCTTATGTATTCATGAACTCCCCATGGAGTTTCGTTTGAAACACCAATATGTCTTATTTTTCCTGCTTTAACAGCATCTTCTAGGGCAGATAATGTTTCTTCAATAGAAATACCAATATCTTCAGATTGTGTATAACCTAGTCTGCCAAAATAATTTGATTTTCTTTCTGGCCAGTGAACCTGGTAAAGATCTATATAGTCAGTGTTCAATCTTTTTAAAGATGTTTCTATTGCTTTAGTGACATGCTCTTTACTTAAATTTGTACCATTTCTAATATATTCCATTCCAGGCCCAGCAACTTTTGTGGCAATTATATATTTATCTCTATTTAAATTTTTCTTAACCCAAGAGCCTATATACTTTTCTGTTAAACCTTGAGTCTCTTCTTTTGGGGGAATTGCATACATTTCCGCTGTATCTATAAAGTTTACACCGTGATCTATGGCATATGCTAATTGCTCATGAGCATCTTTTTCAGTATTTTGTTCACCAAAACTCATCGTCCCAAGACAGATAAGACTTACATTAAGATTTGTGTTGCCTAGTTTTCTATACTCCATATTCCCCTCAAGACAGTATCTAATTAATATGATAATATAAATCAGTTTATTTGAAACATATATTTCGCCGAAATATAGAACAGAGGATTGCATTATTAATATCAAAAATATGTTATTTAATTTCAGCACATGGTTACCTGAATCATTATCCACTAGAAATTATATTTTAAGAGATGTTATTGCTGGCACAACAATAGCTATGATTATCATTCCTCAGTCAATGGCATATGCAGCATTAGCAGATGTATCTCCAGTTTATGGATTATATGCTGCCCTAATACCAGTTGGCATTGCAGCTCTTTTTGGATCATCTAGATATCTTGCTACAGGACCTGTTGCAATGGTATGTCTTTTGACATCAGTTGCGGTAACATCTTTGTCTGCAGGTGATAGTTCATTATATATATTTTATGCTATTATTCTGGCATTCACGGTCGGCATATTTCAGATTACCTTAGCCCTCTTAAAAGCTGGAAAAGTTTTTGATACAATCCCAGAGCATGTATTATTAGGATTTACATCAGCTGCAGCATTAATCATATCTGCGTCTCAGTTAAGCAAGATTTTTGGAATGCCTAAAATATCATTAGGACAGTTAGCTAATCCAGAAGCACTACTTGCAAGTACTCCTATTAATATTGAGTCACTGGGTTTATCAGTATTAGTTTTATTTTTAATGTACTTAATTAAATATAAATTTACTAAATTTATGACATTAAGTAATTTAGCTGTATTTTTTGCAGTTCTTTTATCAATATCCTATTCATTAGCACAATCTTATTCTGGGCCAATTGTTGGATATATACCGCCTGGTTTGCCAGATTTTAAAATTCCTGATTATAAAATTTTCAATGGATCCATACCAATGCTTATAATACATACGCTTATTATTGCATTTGTTGGTTTTATGGAAGCTATAGCTATAGCTAAGCAGCTATATTCTAAAAAACCTCCCAAGGATTCAAACGGAGTAGAGCTATATAAAAACCCAACTCCGGTTGACTCTAACCAAGAACTTCTAGGTCAGGGTATAGCGAATATTAGTTCTAGTGTTAGTGGAAGCATTCCAGTTTCTGGCTCATTTTCGAGATCAGCAGTCAACGAAGCAAGTGGAGCTTATAGCGGCCTTTCATCAATTGTGACAATGCTGGTTGTAGGCATAACATTGCTATTTGCAACTCCACTACTATTCAGTTTGCCGCAGGCAACCCTTGGAATCATTGTTATTTTTGCTGTTATTCCTTTGATTAGAATCAAAGAAATGAGTAAATTATATTCTGAAAGTAAAAGGCTAGGAGTTATTACGTGGATTACTTTTGGGAGTACCTTGCTATTCCCGATGCTATCTATTGAAATTTATGAAGGAATCACAACTCACATTTGGACTGGTATTATTTTTGGATTCTTAATCCATATTTTATTTTTTAAAAAACAACTAGCTGATTAATTACTTTTTTTAACAATTAAATCAAATACAAAATTTTTTCTTCTCAACCCTCTTTTTTCATAATTTGTAATAGGTCTTCTTCTTCTATTAGCATTAAATAATATTTTTTGACCGGTAAATTTTTCAAGCATATATCTAACGCTATATGCATAAATTATATGGTCAGTTGCAAAATGTAATACTCCATCTTTTTTTAGTTTGCTAAAAAATAGATTTAAGGTATATGAATTTATTAACCGTCTCTTATGATGTTTAGTCTTTGGCCATGGATCTGGAAAAAAGATTAATATTTCATCAATAGATTCGTCTGGCAATATCTCACTAATGATATTTGTTGCGTCCCCATAAAAAATGCATATATTTTTTATTTTATTTAGCTTCACATACTTTTTTAGATTATTTATTCCCTGCATATATGACTCAATGCAGAAATAGTTATTCTTGTCGTTGGAGTATAAATTTTTTGTCGAAGTCCCAGTTCCAAATCCAATGTCTAAAATATTTAATTTATTATTCAATAATAATTCTTTAATATTATCATTAGATTCTGAAGGTTGTGCTATATTTTGACCCTGTCTATACCTATGATTACTGTAGAACTTTGGCTTTTTTAACTCATTCATCATTGCAAATATTATCCTCAACCGGTGATGACGCACTAGCATATCTTTTCTTGGGGATTCTACCAGCTTTGAATGCTTCGTATCCTGCTTCTACAGATTTTTTCATTGCACTAGCCATAAGTATTGGATCTTTTGCACATGCTATTGCAGTATTCATTAAAACTCCATCACAACCCAGTTCCATAATAATGCTAGCATCAGAAGCAGTTCCTACGCCTGCATCTACTATTATCGGGACATTTGCATTTTCTACAATTGACAATATATTATATTTATTTTGTAATCCAAGACCACTGCCAATCGGTGAAGCTAGTGGCATAACTGAAATACAGCCAATGTTTTCTAACTCTTTAGCTATAAGAGGGTCATCAGTTGTATAAACCATTACCTTGAATCCATCTTTGACCAATATTTCTGCAGCCTTTAGTGTTTCTATTGAGTTTGGATACAATGTTTTTTCATCACCCAGAACCTCTAGTTTGACAAGCTTTTCTCCATTTAATATCTCTGCAGCAATATTACATGTACGTACTGCGTCTTTTGCGTTATAACATCCAGCTGTATTGGGTAAAATAGTATATTTCTTAGGATCTATAAATTCTAGAAGGTTTGGGCTATCTTTACTTTGCCCTAGATTCATTCTCCTTATTGCAACTGTAACCATTTCTGCGCCACTTGCTTCTATGGCTAGCTTAGTTTCATCAAAACTTTTATATTTACCAGTTCCAACTATTAATCTTGAACTATATGTTTGGTTATTTATGATAAATTTATTCAATTTTTAACCACCACCCACGGCATTAATAACTTCAACCATATCACCATCTTTAAGTTGATATTTTGTGTATTCTGATTTTGGTATGATTATTCCATTTATTTCTACTGCCATATATTTTTTTGTTACAGCAAGATTTTCTAGTAAGCCTTCTAAGCTTATTTTATCATCAAACACTAATAATTTTTGATTAACAGTTATTTTCATATTTAACTAATATAATGCTCTTTAGCTTGATAAGCAATTATCTAACCATAGAGAATCATAAGATTATAAGACAAAAAAATAAACCATATCTTATTAAAGATATGGTTTATTAGTATCAGTAAGAAATTATTTATTTACATTTTTGTAAGCAAGCGCAAGCATTTAGTAAAAATTGTAAACTTCTTTGTGTTTCTGGTTTCCCAAGCATAGAAATTGTAGAAAAAATACCGCCTTTGCATTCTTGCTTCGCGGTCATTTCTGCTACTTTACCAAGCTCATCTATTGCTCCAGAACGATTCAGATTTCCGATTAAGTCTAATAATTTAATTACACCTTCTCTAATATCTGGATCATTAAGTTTGTCAACAGCTTCTAGCCCATTCGCTGCCGTAGTTGCTAGTCTTTCAGTAATATTATCTGTTAATGCGTCAGAACCTGCTTGCATAAACCTTTCTATTTCTGATACCCCTTTCATATTTTCCATATTGTTCCCCTATAACATTCCTTTAGCAGATAACCAGTACATCTTGTTATACGCTAATTTAAATCTATGAACAGCTTTGGTTGGAAGACCAGGTGCCGGCGGTGTAGTATAATTAAACCAAACATACGAACCCTCTTCTTTACCTGTTTCTATGAAGCAAAACACTTTACCGTCATAGTCTCTAGCCATTGTACCTTCTTTAATTAGTGAGCTTATATTATCAACAATTGTATCCGCTTCAAAATGTGCTGTTGATCCAGCTTTTGATATTGGAATATTTGTAGTATCGCCACAAATAAATACATCTGTTTTTCCTTCAAGATATAATTTTTTCTTATCAGTTGGAGCCCAGCCACCAGCCGCTCCCTCTATTGAATCCTCAACCACTTGTTGTCCTTTATGAGGAGGTATAGTTATTAGAAGGTCATAGTTTAATGTAACGCCTTCTTCCGATGTAATTGTTTTTTTGACTGGATCAACTTCTTTAGTATTAAAGAGTGTCTCGCTTTTTATACCTAACTTTTCAAACTCTGGAGCAGCCCAATCTGCTACTGGTTGCATAGCATGTACTCTTCCCACTGGATATGTGTACATAATTTCTGATTTATCTAGAACTCCTTGTTCGCCTAAGAAATCATGCAACATACATGTAATTTCTATTGGAGCTACTGGGCATTTGTGTGGCGCATTAACATTCACGACCACTTTCCCACCTTTAAATGCTTTTAATGTATCTCTAAGTTTCTTAGCACCTTCTACAGAATAGAAGTTATGAGCTCCTTCTGCCAACCCTGGTACAGTTTCTGGAACTAATCTAGAACCAGTAGCAATTACCATATAATCACATTCATGAGTTTTCCCAGATTGTGTGGTAACTTTTTTAGCATCCGCATCAATTTTAGTTGCCGGATCAACATGAAATTTTATACGTTTGTCTAGTATACTTCTTTGGTCTCTAATTAATTCACTTTCAGTCACACGCCCAAAAGTTAAATATAATAGTCCTGGTTGATAAAGATGTTTGTCTGTTGCTGATATAACAGTTATTTCAGTAGTACCATTATTTAATTCTGTATTAAGTTTTCTTGCAAGACCGTTTGCTACAATTGAGCCAGCCATGCCGCCGCCAATTACCAATATTCTTTTCATACCCCTATACCCCTATAGATTAATTTTATTTTGCGCGACTCACCACTAAAGCCCAGTGGTCTTCTTCTTTAGTCTTACTTATTAATGTATGGCCAACTTTTTGACACCAGGTTGGCACATCTGATGCAGTACCAGGATCATTAGATAGTAATTCAATTTCATCACCTATTTCAATGAGCTTTAACATTGCTATAAGTTCCATCATTGGTCCAGGGCATGCAGCCCCTCTTGCATCTATAAGTTTTCTTTCCGACATTAAACAATCATATCCTAAATTTTTATAATTAGTAAATTAATATGTGTTAAAATCTATATCGTTATATCAACAAATACTAATTTACATATGAGCTTAAAAGTACAATTAAAAAAGACTACAACAGACTTCAATAATTACGCAAAAAAGTTTTTATTTTCAAAAAAAGATGGGACTACTTTATGGGATGCCATGAATTACGGAGTAGTTAATGGTGGCAAAAGAGTAAGACCTTTCTTGGTGATAGAATTATCTAAACTATTAAAAATAAAAAAATCGAATTATATGAGATTAGCGCTTGCTGTAGAGTTTGTGCATGCATATTCATTAATTCATGATGATCTACCAGGAATGGATAACGATGATCTTAGAAGAGGTAAACCAACTACGCATAAAAAGTTTGGGGAAGCTGTTGCAATACTAGCAGGGAATAGCCTTTTAACGCTTGCTTTTGAGTTACTGGCAGATTCTAAAACCCATATTAATTCTAAAATCAGATTAGGGTTGATAACTAATCTGGCTAAAATGTCTGGATCAAGTGGTCTTGCGGGAGGGCAGTCGCTAGACTTGCTTTATGAAAAAAAAACTGTGTCTGAAAAAGAAGTCATAATGATGCATGATTTGAAAACAGCAAAACTTTTTGAATTCTGCATGCTATCACCATTAATATTATCTGGTAAAAATACCTTGATAAGAGAAAAGGAGTATCGAAAATATGGAAAAAATTTTGGTTTAATATTTCAGGCAACAGATGACCTATTAGATTATGAAGGTCAAAAAAGTATTATGGGTAAAAAAACACAAAAAGACCTCAAGAAAAATAAAGGAAGTATTATGAAATATAAGGCTCCTGAGGAAGTTAAAGTGTATTGCAAAAAACTAGCAGACAGTGCTACTATAAAAACAACAGCTTTCAGGAATCCTGAAAATCTGTTTAATATATTTATTTATAATGTAATAGATAGGGTAAGTTAGTATAGGGAAAGTTAATAATGATAAAAACAACCTTATGCTCTTTCTTGCTGTTATTAACTTCTTGCGCGTCGCTGCAACCAAAAGAATATTCGTTGAATATTAACTTAGTTACACTTGATATTGAAAAAAAGCCTATTGATGCGGTATGCAGTTTATATTCATCCTCTTCTAAGCTTGATATCTTGTCTCCAAAAAAAATTATATTCAACACTGCGTGCTCATCAATTAATGTTGTTTGTAAAGCAGGAGACTTATATGGTAGTCATGGCATTATCGAAGAAACTAATGGTAGCGAAACAGGAAACATGCTTATTACTTCTGGACTAGGCTATTTATTTGATCGTGCTGTTGACTCTATAACTCCAATGGGTGCATTTATGAACTTTGTGAGATACGACCAAGCCACCTGCGATCTAAATAGAAAAATTACAGTTGTTTTAGAATAGGAAACTAGTTATCTTGTAATTATGATTATTTTAGGTTTAATTGGGTTTTTATTTTTTGGGGCTATTGGATATTTCGCATATACTTTTGCTCAATGTCTATGTGTATTTTCTAGATTAGATAAAATTATTAATAAGAAAATTGTTGGAGTATTCTCTGTTCTTTTTTATTTTTATTTTGTTTATATGAATCAGGAAGAAATTATCAGTGCTTTCATGAAGCCGATAAAGGGTTTTGTTAGCTAATATTATAGATATAAATTAATAATCTGTTGTTGTGATTATCGCTTGAAACGGCCCACTACCCATATTAATTACTGGTGGTGTAGCGCCATTTTCCCAAATCGTCATGCCCTCGCTCACTTGAAATGCGACATTAAATGATTTTAAATCCTTAGTGATAACAATTGGTGTTCCAAATGTCTGAATACCTGCTAGCTTATCAACATCTGAGCAATCTGC
>Ga0209709_10000970_pt1 | contig 27007 bp, 34 predicted proteins | sample ArcticOcean_MG_C_2_FD_187435 | JGI IMG/M metagenome (GOLD analysis project Ga0209709, IMG submission 187435) | Marine microbial communities from western Arctic Ocean - ArcticOcean_MG_CB4_136 (SPAdes) (version 2) | ecosystem: Environmental > Aquatic > Marine > Oceanic | place: Arctic Ocean...
GATCACAAAAGTGTTATCTGAAACAGCTGGTTCAACTGCAACTTTTACTGCGTATGATCAAATTGATAAAGCTCCTGAAGAAAAAGAAAGAGGAATTACAATTTCAACTGCACACGTTGAGTATGAAACTGACAAGAGACATTATGCACACGTAGATTGCCCAGGTCACGCTGACTACGTTAAAAATATGATTACAGGTGCAGCCCAAATGGATGGAGCTATTCTAGTAGTTAATGCTGCTGATGGTCCTATGCCTCAAACTAGAGAACACATTCTCTTAGGAAGACAAGTTGGAATTCCTTCAATCGTTGTTTACTTAAATAAAGTTGATCAAGTAGATGATAAAGATATGATTGAACTTGTAGAAGAAGAAATTAGAGAACTTTTAACTTCTTATAAATACCCTGGTGATAAAACTCCAATTACCAAAGGTTCTGCTTTAGCTGCTGTTGAAGGTAGAGACGATGAAATTGGTAAAAACTCAATTGTAGAATTAATGAAAACTGTTGATGAATTTATTCCTCAACCAACAAGAGACGTTGATAAGCCTTTCTTAATGCCTGTTGAAGATGTTTTTTCAATTTCAGGAAGAGGAACTGTAGCAACTGGTAGAATTGAATCAGGTGTTATTAAAACAGGTGAAGAAGTTGAAATCGTAGGTGTTACTGAAACTAAAAAATCAGTTTGTACTGGTGTTGAAATGTTTAGAAAACTTTTAGATTCTGGTGAAGCTGGTGATAACGTTGGTATCTTATTAAGAGGTGTTGAGAGAGACGATATTCAAAGAGGTCAAGTACTTTGTAAAGCAGGTTCAATTACACCACACACTAAATTTGAAGCTCAGGCTTATGTATTAAAAAAAGATGAGGGTGGAAGACACACTCCTTTCTTTACTAAATATAGACCTCAGTTTTATTTTAGAACAACTGATGTAACAGGAGAAGTAACGTTACCAGCAGGAACAGAAATGGTTATGCCTGGTGATGATGCTAAATTCACAGTTACTTTAATTACTCCAATTGCGATGAGTGAAAAACTAAATTTTGCTATTCGTGAGGGTGGCAGAACGGTTGGAGCTGGAGTAGTAACTAAAATTATAGAGTAATCTCTATAGGAGTGTAGCTCAATTGGTAGAGCGCCGGTCTCCAAAACCGGAGGCTGAGGGTTCGAGTCCCCCCACTCCTGCCAAAAAAGCTAAACTGTATATTATGAAAAATCCGATAAAATTTATCCAAGAAGTTAAACAAGAAGCCTTTAAAGTTTCTTGGCCTACTGGAAAAGAGACGATGCAAGGTGCATTAATGGTTTTTGCTATGGCAGTTATTATGTCACTTTTCTTTTTGCTTCTTGACCAAGTTCTAAAGTTTTTATTGGAAGCTTTACTAAAGGTGAGTATTTAATGAAAAATTGGTACATTGTTCAATCACACTCAAATTTTGAAAATAAAGTTGCTGGATTAATTAAAGAAGAGGCTGAAAAAGCAAATATTTCTGAAAAAATTGAAGAGATTGTAGTACCAACACATGATGTAACTGAAGTTAAAAGAGGAAAGAGAATTCAAAGAAAAAAGAAGTATTTTCCAGGTTATGTTTTAATTAAGAGTGAAATGGATAATGATCTTTACCATTTAATTAAAAACTTAAAAAGAGTTAGTGGTTTTTTAGGTTCAAAAGGTATTCCAGTACCCGTTTCTGATAGAGAAATAGAAAAAATACTAGGTCAAATAAAAGATGGTGTAGCACAGCCAAAATCTGGTATAGAATACAGCATTGGTGAAAAAGTTCAGGTTGTTGATGGTCCTTTTGCATCATTTAGTGGAATGGTTGAGGAAATAGATGAGGAGAAATCAAGATTAAAGGTTTCTGTATCAATTTTTGGAAGACCAACTCCAGTTAATTTAGAGTATAACCAAGTAGAGAAAGTAAGTTAATGGCAAAAGAAATTAGTGGATATATAAAATTACAAATAATGGGAGGACAAGCAAACCCTGCACCACCTGTTGGACCAGCTTTAGGACAGCGTGGAATTAATATAATGGAATTTTGTAAAGCTTTTAACGATAAGACAAAAGCTTTTGCAGGCAAACCAATTCCAGTGATTATTACAGTTTATAAAGATAAAAAATTTGATTTTGAAATTAAATCACCACCTGCATCTCATTTCATTAAAGAAGCTGCTAAATTAAAAGGTGGCTCAAAAGAACCTGGTCGGGTTATAGCTGGATCAATTACAAAAAAACAAGCTGAAGAAATTGCAACACAAAAAATGAAAGATCTTAATGCTCATAGTTTAGAGCAAGCTGTAAAAATTATTTCAGGATCAGCAAGATCAATGGGTATAGAGGTTAAAGACTAATGGCATCAAAAAGATTTAAAAAATTACCAGAAAAAACTAAAGACTTAACAGCTGAGTTGATAGAAAAATTATTACCTGTGATTAAAAAAAACTGTACTACAAAATTTGACGAGTCAATTGATTTAAGTTTTCAAATAAATAACAAGCAAAAAAAAGGCGAAGTTAACATCAGAACTGTTGTTAATTTACCAGGTGGAACTGGTAAAACTGTAAAAGTTGCAGTTGTTTGTGAGGATGGTAAAGCTCAAGAAGCTAAAGATGCAGGTGCTGATATTGTTGGCAGTGAAGAGTTTATTGAATCAATTAAAGCCGGTGAATTAAATTTTGAAAAATTAATAGCTACGCCTGGTATGATGGTAAAACTGTCAAAATTAGGAAAAGTTTTGGGGCCAAAAGGTTTAATGCCAAATCCTAAACTTGGTTCTGTATCTGAAAATATAAAACAAGCAGTTACAGATGCTAAATCAGGCCAGGCCGAAATTAGAAATGACAAAGATGGTAATATTGGTGTTAGTATTGGTAAAAATTCTTTTCATGACGATCAGTTATTAAAAAATTATCATGCGATTTTAGATATTTTAGAAAAAGAAAAAGGAAATAACACATTAAAAGGTGATTTAATTAAGAACACTTTCATAACATCAAGTATGGGAGTTTCATACAAAGTTAAATTAGGAAAAATTATATAATTATGATGAACAAGGAGCAAAAAAAAAATTACATAAACGAAATGGAAGCACAGTTTCAAAACAATGAAGCTATATTAGTTACTCACTACCAGGGTCTTACAATGTCCCAGCTCGATGAGTTAAGAGCACAAATGAGAGAACATGGGATTAAATTTAAAATCACTAAGAATAGAATTACCAAATTAGCACTTGAAAAAACTAAATGTAAAGAACTTTCAAGCTTATTTACGGGTGCTACAGCTGTAGCTTTTTCAAATGATGCAATAATGTCAGCAAGAATTTTATCAAAATTTGCAAAAACCAACGAAAATCTAAAACTTTTAGGTGGAATTATGGGTAGTGACGTTTTGGATCAAGCCGGAGTTCAGAATGTAGCAAATCTACCAACTCTTGATGAAGCTAGAGCCAATATTGTTGGAATCCTAGCTGCACCAGCTTCAAAATTTATAAGTATTTTACTTGCACGTTCCAAAAAAATGAGTAGTTTGAGCTCAGAAAATTCTTAAAAAATAACCTAAAGAGTAAATAAAATATGCCTGATCTAAATAAAATTATAGAAGATTTATCAAGTTTAACTGTAGTTGAAGCAGCTGAACTTTCAAAACAACTTGAAGAAAAATGGGGCGTTACAGCTATGGCTGCAGCAGCACCAGCAGCAGCAGCAGGTGGAGCAGCTGAAGAAGCAAAAGATGATTTCACAGTCATGTTAATTTCTGCAGGGGACAAAAAAATTAATGTTATCAAAGAGGTTAGAGCTGCAACATCTTTAGGTCTTAAAGAAGCAAAAGATCTAGTTGAAGGTGCACCAAAAGAAGTAAAATCTGGTGTTAACAAAAAAGATGCTGAAGAACTTAAAACTAAATTAGAAGCAGCAGGCGCAAAAGTAGAACTTAAATAAATTAATTAGAAAGAACCTAATTACTGATTAATTTTTTAATCGGTAACTATTTATAAATGCAATTATCTTTTACTGAAAAGAAAAATATTAGAAAAAGCTTTGGTAAACTGGCTGAAACCTTATCTATTCCTAATTTAATTGAAGTTCAAAAAAACTCATACAAACAATTAACAGATTTTAATTCAGAAGCTTCTGATATTTCAAAAGGCTTTGACAGAGTTTTTAAAAGTATTTTTCCAATTGAGGATTTAAACGATAAGGCAACATTAGAGTATGCCTCATATAGACTAGATAAACCTAAATTTGATGAAGAAGAGTGTATACAAAGAGGCTTAACATACTCATCAGCTCTTAAATGCACTTTGAGATTAGTTGTTTATGAAATAGATCAAGAAAATAATACAAAAGATATTTTATCAGCAAAAGAACAAGAGGTTTACATGGGAGAAGTTCCTATGATGACTGAAAGTGGAACATTTATTACAAACGGAGTTCAAAGAGTTGTAGTAAACCAAATGCACAGAAGCCCTGGCGTATTTTTTGATCATGACAAAGGTAAATCTCATGCTAGTGGTAAACTCCTCTTTAATTGTAGAGTAATTCCAAATAGAGGGTCATGGTTAGACTTAGAATATGATGTTAAGGATTTTTTATATTTCAAGATTGATAGAAAGAAAAAGATATTTGTATCAACATTGCTAATGGCTCTAGGATTCACAAAACCAGAGATAGCTGATGAATTTTATGGCAAAGAGCAATATTTTTTTGATGCAAAAACTGGTAAGTGGAAAACAAAATTTAATCCAGAGAATTACAAAGCTAAAAACTTTTCAGAAGAAGTTATTAATGCAAAAACAGGTGATATAGTAATTAAACTAGGCGATAAAATTAATTATTTATCTGCAAAAAAACTTGCTGATGATGGTTTGAAAGACATATTAGTTAGCCAAGTGTCGCTTTATGGTAAGTATTTACATAGAGATGTAAAAGTTAGTGACGATGAAGAGGAGGGTGTTTTTGGAATTGGTACTGAACTGAATGATACTATTATTAAGCAGATCTTAGAAGCAAATATTACTTCAATTGAAATTTCAATTACTAATACGATTAATAAAGGCTCTTATTTACTTACAACTATTTTAAATGACAAAAATAATAATAAAAATGATGCAATAACTGAAATTTACAAAGTTTTAAGGCCGGGTGAGCCGCCTACCAATGAGATTGCCGCTCAAATATTTAACAATCTATTTTTTAGTTCTGACAGGTATGATCTTTCAGATGTGGGTAGAGTTAAAATGAATTCAAGGTTAAATTTAGAGTGTTCTGATAAAATAACAATTTTAAGAAATGATGACATTATAGCAATAGTTCATAAAATGCTAGATTTACGAGATGGCAAAGATGAAGTTGATGATATTGATCACCTAGGAAACAGAAGAGTAAGATCTGTGGGTGAATTAGTTGAAAACCAAGCTCGTATAGGTGTTTACAGAATGGAAAGAGCCATTAAAGAAAAAATGACAACTCTAGATATTGAATCTGCGATGCCACAAGATTTAATTAACGCTAAACCTCTAACAGTTTCACTAAAAGATTTTTTTGCAAGTTCACAACTTTCTCAATTTATGGATCAAACAAATCCACTGTCAGAAATAACTCACAAAAGAAGAGTTTCAGCCTTAGGACCAGGAGGTCTTACAAGAGAAAGAGCTGGTTTTGAAGTCCGTGATGTTCACCCAACGCACTATGGAAGAATTTGTCCGATTGAAACTCCAGAAGGACCAAATATTGGTTTAATTAACAGTTTGTCAACTTATGCAAAGATTAACAAATATGGTTTCATTGAAAGCCCTTATAAAAAAGTTAAAGATGGAATTGTTGTGGATAAAGTTGAGTATCTTTCAGCAATGGAAGAAACAAAATATACAATTGCACAAGCTAATGCCAAAGTTGATAAAAATGGAAAGATCACTGAAGAACTAGTTCCTTGCAGAGAAAATTTAAATTTTATTTTATCTAATCCTAAGAATATAGACTACATAGATGTATCCCCAAAGCAGCTAGTTTCAGTGGCGGCATCTTTAATTCCTTTTTTAGAAAATGATGATGCTAACAGAGCTTTGATGGGGTCAAATATGATGAGGCAGGCTGTACCATTATTAAAACCAGAGTCTCCTTTAGTTGGAACAGGTATTGAAAGTGATGTTGCACTTGATTCAGGTGTTACTATTGTTGCTAAACGAGATGGTACTGTTGACAAAATAGATGGTAAAAGAATTGTCGTTAAAGCAACTGAAGAAACTGATTTTACTAAATCAGGTGTCAATATTTATAATTTACAAAAATTTAAAAGATCGAATCAAAATACATGTATCAATCAAAAGCCCTTAGTAAGTGTAGGCGATAAAGTGAAGGCAGGAGACATTATAGCTGATGGCCCATCAACCAAATTAGGTGAATTAGCTCTTGGTAAAAATGTGACAGTAGCTTTTATGCCTTGGCAAGGTTATAACTTTGAGGACTCAATTCTAATATCTGAAAGATGTGTTACAGATGATGTATTTACATCTATTCATATCGTTGAATATGATGTTATGGCAAGAGATACGAAACTAGGTGAAGAAGAAATTACTAGAGATATTCCAAATGTAAATGAAGAAGCTTTAAAAAATTTAGATGAGTCTGGTATTGTTTATATTGGTGCAGAAGTTAAAGCTGGTGACATACTAGTTGGAAAAGTTACACCGAAGGGTGACTCTTCGTCTGGGCCAGAAGAAAAATTATTACGTTCAATTTTTGGAGAAAAAGCTATTGATGTTACAGATACTTCATTGAGAATGTCTCGAGGAAGTAGCGGTACTATTGTTGATGTAAGGGTTTTTAACAGACATGGAATTGAAAAAGATGAAAGATCCATTACTATTGAGAGGGCTGAGATTGAAACAGTTCAACAGGATAAAATTGTTGAAGAGGAAATTTTAGAGAGAAGCATTAAACAAAGAGCTAATAAAATTTTTTCTGGAGCATCGCTAACTAAGAAAATTAAAGATTTTGATATTGGAACAAAGTTAGACTTAGAAACTACTAATAAAATTAGTATTAATGATATTTTTAAAATCACTGTTGGAAATGTTAATGATGAGGCAAGTGTTGCTCAATTAAAAGATCAGTACAATACAGCAAAGCAAAATATTTTAGAAAGATTTGAAGACAAGGTTCTTAAAATTAGAAGTGGTGATGATTTATTACCAAGTGTCATGAAAATGGTTAAAGTTTTTGTAGCAATTAAAAGAAGATTAAGACCAGGAGATAAGATGTCTGGAAGACATGGTAATAAAGGAGTTGTTAGTAAAATTGTTCCTGTAGAAGATATGCCCTATAGAGAAGATGGCAGACCTGTTGATATTGTTTTAAATCCTTTAGGTGTACCAAGTCGTATGAATGTTGGACAGATTCTGGAAACCCACCTTGGATGGGCATGTAAAGAGTTTGGGGAAGAAGTTAAAAGATTAGTTAATGAAAATAATCAAAAGTTTGAAAAAACTGAAAAAATTTCATCTTTTTTAAAATCTGTTTATGGAAAAGAGTTGTTTGACGATGGTATTGATAAATTAAATAAATCTGAGTTTGCAGATTTGTGTGAAAATTTGCAAAACGGTATAGCTATATCAACGCCAGTATTTGATGGTGCAAAGGAAAAAGATGTTTCTGAAATGCTTGAACTAGCAAAATTACCAACATCTGGTCAGACTAACTTATGGGATGGAAGAACTGGTGAAATGTTTGATAGACCTGTAACTGTTGGAATTATTTATATGCTAAAACTTCACCATCTAGTTGAAGATAAAATTCATGCGAGATCTACGGGGCCTTACAGTCTTGTTACCCAACAGCCTTTGGGTGGTAAAGCTCAATTAGGTGGACAAAGATTTGGTGAAATGGAAGTTTGGGCTCTTGAGGCTTATGGTGCATCATATACTTTGCAGGAAATTTTAACTGTTAAATCAGATGATGTAGCTGGAAGAGTTAAGGTTTATGAAACTATAGTTAAAGGTGAAGAAAATTTTGAATCAGGAATACCTGAATCATTTAATGTTTTAGTTAAGGAAATAAAATCACTAGCACTTAATATAGAGTTAAATTAAATATGAAAAAAGAATTAACAGATTTATTTAAAAACAGTGAAGTTTCTGAGTCTCAAAATTTTAGTAGCATTAAAATTACATTAGCAAGTCCTGAAAAAATTAAATCCTGGACTTATGGGGAAATTAAAAAGCCTGAAACTATTAACTACAGAACTTTTAGACCAGAAAAAGATGGTTTATTTTGTGCTAGAATTTTTGGTCCAATAAAAGACTACGAATGTTTGTGTGGTAAGTACAAAAGAATGAAATTTAGAGGAATTACATGTGAAAAATGTGGTGTTGAAGTTACAAAGTCTAACGTACGAAGAGAAAGAATGGGACATATTAATTTGGCAACACCTGTTGCTCATATATGGTTCTTAAAATCTCTACCTAGTAGAATTTCTTTAGTTGTTGATATGAAACTTAAAGAAGTAGAAAGAGTTTTGTATTTTGAAAACTTTATAGTAATTGAGCCAGGTTTAACTGGGCTTCAAAAAAATCAACTTTTGAACGAAGAAGAATTAGCTAAATATCAAGATGAATTTGGTGATGAGTCGTTTGAAGCGGGTATTGGTGCTGAAGCCATTCTTTCAATTTTGAAATCAATGGACTTAGAATTAGAAAGAAAAATTCTAATTAGCACAATCAAGGAAACAAAGTCAAAAGTTAATGAAGAAAGATCAATCAAAAGACTTAAATTGATAGAATCTTTTATTGAGACAGGTCAGAAACCTGAGTGGATGATATTAACTGTAATTCCAGTAATTCCACCTGAACTAAGACCATTAGTTCCTTTAGATGGAGGAAGATTTGCAACATCTGATTTAAATGATCTTTATAGAAGAGTTATAAACAGAAATAATCGTTTAAAAAGACTAATGGATTTAAAAGCTCCAGACATTATTGTTAGAAATGAAAAAAGAATGCTTCAAGAATCTGTTGATGCACTATTTGATAATGGTAGAAGAGGTAGAGTAATAACTGGTACTGGCAAAAGACCACTTAAATCTTTAGCAGAGATGTTAAAAGGCAAACAAGGAAGATTTAGACAAAATTTATTGGGAAAAAGAGTAGACTATTCAGGTAGATCAGTAATCGTAGTTGGACCAGATCTTAAACTTCATGAGTGTGGATTGCCAAAAAAAATGGCTTTAGAGCTTTTTAAACCATTCTTATACGCAAGATTAAATAAATTAGGCCTAGTATCAACAATTAAACAAGCAAAAAAACTAGTTGAAAAAGAAACTAATGCTGTTTGGGATGCACTTGAATTAATTGTTAGAGAGCACCCTGTATTACTTAACCGTGCTCCAACACTTCACAGATTAGGAGTGCAGGCATTTGAACCTAAATTAATTGAAGGCGACGCTATTGAATTACACCCATTATGTTGTGCAGCTTTTAATGCTGACTTTGATGGAGACCAAATGGCAGTACATGTTCCACTGAGTTTAGAGGCACAGTTGGAAGCTAGAATTTTAATGCTATCAACTAACAATATTTTAAGCCCATCAAATGGAAAACCGATTATTGTACCGAGTCAGGATATGATTTTAGGTCTTTATTATTTGTCTCAAGCACCTTTCCAAACTGATAAACCAGATGGATATTTTATTAATACTGATGCAATTGAACATGCACTTTCAACAGGGCAGATTAAAGTTCATACTACAATTGTTTCACGTTTTGAAACAGTAGATGAAAATGGTAATAAAAAATTAGAGAAATACACAACAACAGCAGGAAGATTTTTATTAGCTAACTTATTACCTAAAAATAAAAATATTAAATTTTCAATGATAGATAGACTATTGCCAAAAAAAACTGTCTCAGAAATAATAGACAGTGTGTTTAGATTTTGTGGTCAAAAAACAACAGTTATTTTTTGTGATCATTTGAAAGACTTAGGTTTTAAGCACGCATTTAAAGCAGGTATTTCATTTGGCAAAGATGATTTAGTAATCCCAAAAAATAAAGGACAGTTAATTGAAGATACAAAAAAATTAATAGCTGATTATGAAAACCAATATTCAGAAGGCTTAATTACTAGAGGTGAAAAATACAACAAAGTAGTTGATGCCTGGTCTAAGTGTACAGATAAAGTGGCTGGTGAAATGATGAGAGGTATTTCTGCAACAGAAAGCACTCCAGATGGGGTGAAAATTAATTCAGTATTTATGATGGCTGATAGTGGAGCCAGAGGTTCAGCTGCACAAATGAAACAGTTAGCAGGTATGAGAGGGTTAATTGCTAAACCATCAGGTGAGATTATTGAAACCCCAATTATTTCAAATTTTAAAGAAGGATTAACTGCTTTAGAGTATTTTAACTCTACACACGGAGCTCGAAAAGGGTTGGCAGACACAGCCTTAAAAACAGCCAGCTCTGGTTATTTGACTAGAAGACTTTGTGATGTTGCTCAAGATTTAACAATTTCTAAAATTAAATGTGATAATCCAGGTTTTATAGAGCTTGGTGAAATTTTAGAAGGTGGAAATGTTGTCGTTAGTTTATCTGAAAGAGCACTTGGTAGAGTAACAGCTTTAGATGTTAAAAACCCAATTACTGGTGAAATTGTAATTAAAAAAGAAGTTATGATTGATGAGGCTGGCTGTGATAAAATTGATGCAGCTGGTGTTAAATTTATTAAAGCTTATTCAGTAATGACATGTAGTTCTAAAAAAGGAGTATGTGCTACTTGTTATGGCCGTGACTTATCTAGAGGTAGAATGGTTCATGTTGGAGAGGCTATCGGTATGATTTCAGCTCAGTCAATTGGTGAACCTGGTACACAGCTAACCATGAGAACTTTTCACGTTGGTGGAACTGCTTCTGTTAAACAAGAATCTCAAATTATAACAAAATCTGCTGGCACACTTAAAATTATTAATTCTAATTTATTAGAAGATGCCAAGAAAAACTTAATTGTAATGGGAAGAAATACCCAACTGACTATTGAAGATGATAATGGTGTACAAGTAGCAGTTTACAAAGTTGCTTATGGATCAAAATTATTTTTCCAAAACGGTGATAAAGTTAAATCAAATGAAAAGATATGTGAATGGGATCCATACACAACTCCAGTTATTGCTGAAAAAAATGGTATTGCAGGATTTGTTGATTTAATTGATGGTATTTCAATTCAAGAAACAACAGATGATGCAACTGGTATTTCTTCAAAATCTGTAGTTAATTGGAGAGCTCAATCAAAAAACACAGATCTAAAACCAAGAATAACCTTAAGAGATGAAAAAGGAAATGTTATTAAAAAAGCTGATGATAACGAGGCTAGATATTATCTAGTTCCAGATTCCATTTTATCTGTAAAAGATGGTCAGAAAATATTTGCAGGTGATATTATTGCAAGACTACCTAAAGAAACGACTAAAACAAAAGATATTACTGGAGGATTACCACGTGTAGCTGAGTTGTTTGAAGCAAGAAAAGCTAAAGATAGTGCAATTATTGCTGAAAATGATGGGCAGGTTTTATTTGGAAAAGAGGTTAGGGGAAAACAAAGAATATCAATTCAACCAGAAAATGGTGAACCATCAAATTACCTTATACCAAAAGGAAAACATATTAATTTTAACCAGGGTGAAAAAATTAAAAAAGGTGAATACTTATTAGACGGTCAGCCATTACCACATGATATCTTGAGAATTTTAGGAATAAAAGATCTTACTGAATACTTTGTGAATCAGGTTCAAGAAGTTTATAGATTACAGGGTGTAATAATTAATGATAAACACATAGAGACTATTTTAAGACAAATGCTTAAAAAAGTGGAGGTTAAGGTAACAGGAGATTCGGTATACTTACCTGGTGAAATGATAGATAGAATTAAGTTTGACACAACAAATGAAAAACTTATCGCTGAAGGAAAACAACCGGCTGTAGGTGAAAGAGTTTTGATGGGTATCACTAAAGCATCATTACAAACTGAGTCTTTTATATCTGCTGCTTCCTTCCAAGAAACTACAAGGGTTTTAACTGATGCTGCTATTAAGGGTAAAGTTGACCCATTAAATGGCTTAAAAGAGAACGTTATTGTTGGTAGATTAGTTCCAGCTGGTACTGGTCATATTAAAAATAAATGGAATAAAAATGCTCTTGAAGCAGATAATAAATTTTTAGCTGACCAAGAAAAAGTTGAACCAGCTGAAGTTCCAGAAGCTCAAGTTAGTCAATAAAAAAAACACTTTAAAATTGTAGTTTTAGTTTGACAAAGTAGATTTTAATAGTAATTTGGCGGTATTTTTGGTTGGAATGTAGTACCTACTTTATAGTACTAAACGCTGCCACAAAATAACCTGTCAGTTATTTTCATTCAAAAATACATTAATTTAATTTAAAAAAATTTATGCCAACTATTAATCAGTTGTTAAGAAAAAAAAGAATTAGACCTGTTGCAAGGAACAAAGTTCCTGCTCTAGAAAAACAACCTTTAAAAAGAGGTGTGTGTCTTAAGGTTTATACAACAACTCCAAAAAAACCGAACTCAGCATTAAGGAAAGTTGCAAGAGTTAGGCTTTCAAATGGTTTTGAAGTAACAGCTTATATTGGTGGCGAAGGTCATAATCTTCAAGAGCACTCAGTAGTTTTAATTAGAGGTGGTCGTGTAAAAGATTTACCTGGTGTTCGTTATCATATCCTTAGAGGTAATTTAGATACGCAAGCAGTTGCAGGTAGAAAGAAACGTAGATCTTTATATGGAACTAAAAAAGGTAAATAATTATGTCTAGAAAGAAAACTCAACCAAAAAAAGTTGTTACTCCAGACCCAATATTTAAGTCAACTATTATACCAAAATTAATTAACTCCATTATGTATGATGGAAAAAAAGTTGTTGCAGAAAAAATAGTTTACGAAGCAATCGAAAAAATTAAAACAAAAACTAAAGAAGAGCCTATTAATGTTTTTAATGAAGCGATAAATAATATCAAACCTACTGTAGAAGTTAGATCACGAAGAGTGGGTGGTGCAACATACCAAGTGCCTGTTGAAGTAAAATCTAACAGAGCCCAAGCTTTAGCAATTAGATGGTTAGTTGATGCTTCAAGAAAAAGAAAAGACAAACACATGTCAGATAAAATTTTTAATGAACTGTATGATGCTTATGAAAAAAAAGGATCAGCGGTTAAAAAAAGAGAAGATGTACATAAAATGGCTGAGTCGAATAAAGCTTTTGCTCATTTTAGGTGGTAAAAAATTATGGCTAGAACGAATACATTAGATACATATAGAAACATTGGAATTATGGCTCATATAGATGCTGGTAAGACTACTACTACAGAAAGAATTTTATATTATACTGGTAAAAGTCATAAAATTGGAGAAGTTCATGATGGTGCAGCAACAATGGATTGGATGGAGCAAGAGCAAGAAAGAGGTATTACAATTACTTCAGCTGCAACTACTTGTTTTTGGAATGATCATAGAATTAACATTATTGATACGCCTGGTCACGTTGATTTTACTATTGAAGTTGAAAGATCATTAAAAGTTTTAGATGGTGCTGTATGTGTTTTTGATGGTGTTGCAGGTGTTGAACCTCAATCAGAAACTGTATGGAGACAGGCAGATAAATATAAAGTTCCAAGGATTTGTTTTGTTAATAAATTGGATAGAACTGGTGCAGACTTCTTTAGATGTGTAGATATGATTAGAGATAGACTTGGTTGCAAACCTGTACCCATCCAAATACCCATCGGTATAGAAGCGTCACTAAGTGGTGTTGTTGATTTGGTTAAAATGAAAGCACAAGTTTGGAAAAATGAAGCATTAGGTGCTGAATGGGAATACAAAGAAATTCCTGATGATTTAAAAGAAATTTCTCAAAAATATAGAACAGAACTGGTTGAAATGGCTGTTGAACAAGATGAAAAATTAATGGAAAGTTATTTAAATGGTGATGAGATTAAAGAAGAAGATTTAATTAAATGTATAAGAAAAGGAACGTTAAATTTTAGTTTTGTTCCAATAACTACCGGTTCAGCCTTTAAAAATAAAGGTGTTCAACCATTACTAGATGCTGTTATTAATTATCTTCCAAGTCCAATTGATATTGGTTCTATAAGTGGAACAAAACCTGGAACTGAAGATATTGTTGAAATGAAATTTGATGATGGAGCTGGTTTTTCTGCCTTAGCTTTTAAAGTTGCTAACGATCCATTTGTTGGATCATTAACTTTTATAAGAATTTATTCTGGAACAATTAGGACTGGAACAGCAGTTTACAATACTTCAAAAGAAAAAGAGGAAAGAGTTGGCAGAATGCTTTTAATGCATGCAAACTCTAGAGAAGATATTAAAGAAGCAAATGCAGGAGATATTGTTGCATTAGCAGGTCTTAAATTTACAATAACAGGTCACACTTTATGTGATGAGGCTAACCCTGTTTTATTAGAGCCAATGGAATTCCCTGAACCAGTAATTGAAATTGCTGTTGAGCCTAAAACAAAAGCTGACCAAGAAAAAATGGGTGAAGCATTAGCTAGATTAGCAAAAGAAGACCCTTCATTCAGAGTAACCTCAGATGAAGAATCTGGTCAAACAATTATTAAAGGAATGGGTGAGTTACACTTAGATATTATCGTCGATCGAATGAAAAGAGAATTTAACGTAGAAGCAAATATTGGTGCCCCACAAGTTGCTTATCGTGAAACTATTCAAAACCCCTCGGAGTTTGAGTACACACATAAAAAACAAAGTGGTGGTGCTGGACAATTTGCAAAAGTTAAACTTTTAGTAGAGCCTCAAGAGCCAGGAAAAGGAAGAGAAGTTGATAGTAAAATTAAAGGTGGGTCAATTCCAAAAGAATTCATTCCAGGTGTAGAGAAAGGTATTGAAACAATATCAGATGGTGGAATTTTAGCTGGGTTCCCATTGATTGATTTTAAGGTTACAATTTTAGATGGATTACATCATGATGTTGATTCTAGTGTTCTTGCTTTTGAATTAGCTGGTAGAGCTTGTTTTAAAGAAGCTTGTACTAGAGGAGGATTAAAACTATTAGAGCCTGTAATGCGTGTTGAAGTCGTAACTCCTGAGGATTACATGGGAGATGTTATTGGTGATTTAAATAGTAGAAGAGGTCAAATAAGTGAACAAGAAAGTAGGGGAAACGCAACTGTTATAACAGCAATGGTTCCTTTAGCTAATATGTTTGGATACATAAACAGTTTAAGATCAATGTCTCAAGGAAGAGCTCAATATTCGATGTTCTTTGATCATTATTCTAAAGTCCCACAAAATGTACAGGATGAAGTAACTAAAAAGATTGCTGGATAATTATTATGGAAAATCAAAACATTAGAATTAAATTAAGAGCTTACGACAATAAGATTTTAGACGCATCTACTGAAGAGATTGTTAATACTGTTAAGAGAACAGGTGCTACAGTTAAGGGTCCAATACCACTTCCAACTAAAATTGAAAAATATACAGTTCTTAAAGGACCTCATATTGATAAAAAAAGTCGGGAGCAATTTGAAACAAGAACACATAAAAGATTAATTGATATTATTGAACCTACACCTCAAACAGTAGAAGCTTTAATGAAACTAGATTTAGCATCAGGTGTTGATGTGGAGATAAAAATTTAATTATGACTGAAATAGCATTAGTTGGAAAAAAAATAGGTATGACTAGAGAGTTTTACAAAACTGGTCGTTTAGTCCCTGTTACTGTAATTAAAATGGAAAAAGCTAGAGTTATTGGTGTAATTGAAAAAGATAAACGTGGATACAAAGCAGTCCAATTAGGATTTGGTAATATTAAAAGCTCAAAACTGACAAAAGCTATGAAGGGCATGTATGCAAAGAAAAATACAGAAGCCAAGAAAAAATTAAAAGAATTTAGAGTAAAAGATACCGAAATATACAAAGAAGGTAACGAATTTGGTTTAGAAATATTCAATGAGGTGAAATTTGTTGATACTACATCGAAAACTATTGGTAAGGGATTTGCTGGTGCAATGAAAAGACATAACTTTGGTGGTTTAAGAGCTACTCACGGTGTTTCAGTTTCACACAGATCACATGGCTCAACAGGTCAAAGACAAGACCCCGGAAAAGTTTTTAAAGGGAAAAAAATGGCTGGTCATATGGGTGACAGAGTTAGAACTATGCAAAATTTAGAGATCATTAAAACTGATTTAGAAAATGAATTATTGTATGTAAAAGGCTCAATACCTGGTTCTAAGAATTCAGAAATACTCGTTAAACAGTCAGTTAAGGTTATTAATAAGATGACCATTAAAGAAAAAATTGCTGCTGCTGAAGAAGCTAAAAAAACACCAGATAAAAAGAAAAGATAATGAAAATAGATAAAATAAATTTAGATGGTAAAAAAGATTCTATTGAGGTTTTAGATAAGATTTTTTCAGCAAAAATAAATAAGAAATTAGTAGATAACGTCTTATATAAAACTAATGCTAACTACAAAGGTAGACACGCTAAAACAAAACAACAGAATGAAATTGCTGGAGCAACTTCAAAAATTTATGCTCAAAAAGGAACTGGTGGAGCACGTCATGCTAGTAGAAAAGCACCTATATTTGTTGGTGGTGGTGTTGCGCATGGTCCCAAAGGTCAACTGGCTTATAAAAAAAGAAAACTTAATAAAAGTGAAAAAAAATTAAGCATAGCATCATTGATTACCGAAAAAAATAAACTTAATAATTTATTAATCTTTAGTGATTTTGGAAAAGAAATTAAAAAAACCAAGGAAATGCATTCAATTATTAAAAAATTTGAATTAACTCATTCGTTAATAATTCTTGATAAGACTTCAAAAGAAAAAGTTGAAAAATCTATGAGAAACATTCCAAACGTTAAAGTTACTGACATTAACCATTTTAGTGCTTTTGACATCATTAAATTTAAAAAAGTTGTATTTACCGAAAGCTCAATAAAAGAACTAGAAAAGAGATATTCTTAAAATGGATAAAATACATTTATACGATAAAATTTTATCCCCAATGGTAACTGAGAAGACTACAAATCTATCTGAACAAAATAAGATTGTATTTAAAGTTCCAAGAGAAGCAAATAAAACTAATTTAAAAAAAAATATTGAAAAAATTTTTAAAGTTAATGTTATCAAAATTAATATTATTAATAAACAAAACAGAAAAGTTGTTAAAAGAGGTAAAAAAGTAAATGTTCAAGGATATAAAAAAGCAATTATAACTTTAAAAAAAGGTCAAAGTATAGATCTAACAACGGGAATTTAAACAATGGCATTAAAAACATTTAAACCTTATACAAAATCTACTAGAGGAACGGTTCTTGTTGACAGAACTGGTTTGTGGAAAGGTAAACCTTTTAAAATGCTTGTTGAGCCTAAAAATTCAATGCGTGGAAGAAATAACAATGGTCATATTACATCTAGAAATATGTCAGGTGGTGGACATAAAAAAATGTACAGACTTGTAGATTTTTATAGAAAAAAATTAGACGTTCCAGGCACAGTTGAACGTATTGAGTATGATCCAAATAGATCGTGTTATATAATGTTAATTAAATTTGAAGATGGAACTCATTTTTATTATTTAGCACCTCAAAAAATTAGTGTTGGTGATGTTGTAGAAAATGGATCTGCAAAAGAAATTAAAGTGGGAAATTGCATGCCACTAAGAGACATTCCCGTAGGTGTAAATGTTCATAATGTTGAATTACAACCAGGCGGTGGTGGAAAGATAGCTAGATCAGCAGGTACCTCTGTTACTATAAGTGGCCTAGATGGTAATTATTCATTAGTTAAAATGACCTCGGGTGAAGTTAGAAAAATAGATTCAAGATGTATGGCAACTATAGGCGTTTTGTCGAACCCAGACCAAAAAAATATTAAAATAGGTAAAGCTGGAAGATCAAGATGGTTAGGCAGAAGACCTCATACTAGAGGAGTTGTGATGAACCCAGTTGATCACCCTCACGGTGGTGGTGAAGGTAAGAGTGCTGGTGGAAGACATCCAGTATCACCGACGGGTCAAGGTGCTAAAGGATTGAAAACAAGAACAAATGCAAGAACAGATAAATTTATTGTTAAAAAAAGAAATAAAAGAAAGGATTCTAAAAAATAATGGCTAGATCAGTATGGAAAGGACCTTTTGTTGAAGAGAGCTTAATCAAAAAAGTTGAAAAACAAAAACTTGATCCTAAAAAAATGCCAATTAAAACTTGGTCAAGAAAATCAACAATAATTCCTGAATTTATTGGAGTTAGTTTTTTAATTTACAATGGAAAGAAGTTTATTCCAGTTACTATTTCTGAAGATATGGTAGGTCATAAACTTGGTGAATTTTCACCTACAAGAACATTTTTTGGTCATACTCCTGCGGATAAAAAAGCAAAACCAGCAACAGCAGTTAAAAAATAATTATGAATAAAAAAAAGAAAATTAACAGAATAAAAGTAGATACAGTTAGATCAGTAAATAATAATATTAGATCTAGTGTTAGAAAACTTAATCCAATTCTTAAAGCAATTGTTGGAAAAAAAGTTGATGTTGCTATTAGAGATCTGCAATTTTCTGCAAAAAGAATTACTAAAGAAATTAGAAAAACTATATCTTCAGCTGTTGCTAATGCTGAAAACAATAATCAGTACGATATTGACAGCTTGATTGTTAAAGAGGCATATTGTGGAAAAAAAGTTGTTATGAAAAGATTTAGACCAAGAGCAAAAGGTAGAGCAGCACCAATTTTAAAACCTTATTCAACAATTACAATTATATTATCAGAAGCAAAACAAATGGAGAGTCATGGGACAAAAAGTTAATCCAGTAGGTTTTAGACTAGGTGTAAATAGAGGCTGGGACTCTGTTTGGTATGCTAAAAAGAAAGATTTTGGAAATTACTTAATTGAGGATTTTAAAATCAGAGCTTACATCAAAAAAAATGTAGTTAACTCTGGTGTATCAAAAGTTATGATTGAAAGAACTTCAAACAAATGCTTTGTTACAATTTACACCTCAAGACCAGGTTTTGTTATAGGTAAAAAAGGTAGTGATATTGATAAAATTAAAAACAATTTATCTAAATTTACTACGAATGAGGTAACATTAAATATTAAAGAAGTTAAAAAACCTGAAACTAATGCGTATTTAGTAGCAGAAAACATTGCTCAACAACTTGTAAAAAGAATATCTTACAGAAGAGCAATGAAAAGGGCTATGCAGTCTTGTATGAGATTGGGCTCAAAAGGTATTAAGGTTTCCATAAGTGGAAGACTTGGTGGAAATGAAATTGCGAGAACAGAATGGTTAAGAGAAGGCAGCATTCCCTCACACACATTAAGAGCAGAGATTGATTATGCAGAAGCTGAAGCTTTAACAACTTTTGGGATTATTGGAATTAAAGTTTGGATTTATAAAGGTGAAGTATTTGCAAGAGAATTTAGTCAAGAAACGAACAAGATTATATCTAAAGAGGCTAAAGAATAGTTATGTTGCAACCAGTAAGATCAAAATATAGAAAAGCTCATAAAGGTAGGATTCATGGAACAGCCACACGTGCAGCAAAAATTAATTATGGTTCATTTGCGTTAAAAGCTATGGCTCCAGAAAGAATTATTGGAAAACAAATAGAAGCTGCTAGAGTTGCATTAACACGTCATATGAAAAGACAAGGTCGTGTATGGACGAGAATCTTTCCAAATATTCCAGTTTCAAAGAAGCCTGTTGAAGTTCGTATGGGTAAAGGTAAGGGTGCACCAGAGTATTGGGCATGCAGAGTTAAACCAGGTAGAATTTTATTTGAAATTGATGGTGTGTCAGAAGTAATTGCAAAAGAAGCTCTCTATAAAGCTTCAGCAAAATTACCAATTAAGACTAAATTTATAAAAAGATTTACATAATATGAAAAAACAAGAAATTAAAAAATTATCTAAAGACGAAGTTATTAAAAATATAGATAAATTAAAAAAAGATTTGTTTAATTTTAGATTCCAAAGGATTAATTCGGAAATTAAAGATCCATCAAAAATTGGACAGACAAAAAAAACTATAGCAAGATTAAAAACTATACTAAAGGAAAAATTAAATGCCTAAAAAAATATTAACAGGGGTGGTCACCAGTGACAAACCTAATAAAACAATAACTGTAATAGTGGAAAGAAAATACTCACATCCAGTACTAAAAAAAGTAGTTAAAGTTAGAAAAAAATATAATGCACATGATGAAAACAATAAATATAAAACTGGAGACAAGGTATCGATTATTGAATGTAAACCTTTTTCGAAAAATAAAAAATTTCAAGTAATGGATGGTTCTAAATGATACAGGTACAAACTGAGTTGTTAGTAGCAGATAACACTGGAGCAAAAAGAATTGAATGTATTAAAGTTTTAGGTGGATCAAAACGAAGATATGCTAGTATAGGTGATACTATTGTTATTGCGGTAAAAGAAGCAATTCCTAAGGGTAAAGTTAAAAAAGGTTCGGTTCATAAAGCTGTTGTAGTGCGTGTTAAGTATGGCATTCATAGAGACGATGGATCTAAGGTTAAATTTGATAATAATGCAGCAGTTCTAGTAGATGATAAAGGTGAGCCAGTTGGAACTAGAATTTTTGGGCCCGTAACAAGAGAACTAAGAAATAAAGGTCAGATGAAAATAATTTCATTGGCTCCAGAGGTTTTATAAAATGATTAAAAAAGGTTCTAAAGTAAAAATATTAACTGGTAGAGATAAAAAAAAAGAGGGTGAAGTCATTGAAATAGACAGGCCCAATAACAGGGTAAAAGTTCAAGGAATAAATATTGTGAAAAAGCATGTAAAAACAACTAAAGAAAAGAAAGGTGGAATAGTTTCTAAAGAAAGCTTTATTCATATTTCAAACCTTGCTCTTATTGATACAAAAGAAAAAATTAAAAAAACTGAGGCTAAAAAATAATGACACCAAGATTAAAAGACCTTTATTACAAAGAAATTCAGCCTGCTCTTAAAGAGCAATTAGGATTCAAAAACACATTTCAAGGACCTAAATTGGTTAAAGTTGTTATTAATATGGGCTTAGGTCTTGACGGTGCTGATGCTAAAATTATGAAATCAACTGAAGAAGATTTAGGAAAAATCACAGGGCAAAAACCTACTGTTACAAAATTTAAAAAATCTGTTGCCAACTTTAAAACAAGAAAAGGAACAAATGCAGGTTTAAAGGTTACTTTACGTGGCAACAAAATGTATGAATTTATCGATAGACTAGTTAACATTGCGTTACCTAGAATTAAAGATTTTAGAGGTTTATCACCTAAAGGTTTTGATAAATTTGGTAATTATACTTTTGGAATAAAAGAACATATAATTTTTCCTGAAGTTAATTTTGATAGAATAGATAAAATTAGAGGACTTGATGTGGTAGTTGTAATAGCTGCTATAAATAAAGACCATAGTTTTGCACTCTTGGAAAAACTAAATTTTCCATTCATTAAAAAAGGAGATAACTAAAAATGGCTAAAGTAAGTGCAGTTAACAAAAACGAGAAAAGAATTAAACTTTCTGATAGACTTTTCAAAAAAAGACAAGACCTGAAAAAAATTGTTATGGATAAGAAAATTTCATTAGAAGAAAGATTTAAAGCACAACAAAAATTATCTAATTTGCCAAGAAATTCTGCAAAAAATAGAGTAATGAATAGATGTCAAATCACTGGAAGACCACACGGCGTGTATAGAAAATTAAAAATATCAAGAATAGCTTTAAGAGACTTAGGATTGCATGGATTAATTCCAGGCATGACGAAGTCGAGCTGGTAGAAAGGAATATATGAGTTTAAGTGACCCTATAGGGGATATGATCGCAAGAATTAAAAATGCTTTAGTGAGAAATCACAAAAAAGTAAACTTACCTTCATCTAATTTTAAAGTTAAAATTGCTGATATTTTAAAAAGTGAAGGGTTTATTAAAGAGTATAAAGTTGATGCAGAAAACAACAAACCAGTTTTATCTATTGACTTAAAATATTATTCAGGAAATCCTGTTATTAGTACATTTGAAAGAGTGTCTAAACCAGGTAGAAGAATATTCTCAAGTGCCGGTAGCTTACCTAAAATTAATGGTGGGCTTGGTGTAGCAATCGTATCAACACCAAAGGGTGTTATGACTGATGTCGATGCTAGAAAACAAAAAGTTGGTGGCGAAATAATCTGCAAGGTGTTTTAATGTCTAAAATTGGTAAAATAAGTATTTCAATTCCAGAAAAAGTTAAAGCAGTGCTTTCGGGTAGTGTACTTAATATAGAAGGACCATTAGGTAAGAAATCTCTTAATGTTGATTTAGAAATGTTTAATCTTGATATCACAGATGGAAAAGAAATATCTATTAAACCAAAAAAAGTAGATCAAAATTCAAAAAGATTATGGGGAATGAACAGAAGTTTAATTAATAATGCTGTGATTGGTTCTAGCACTGGTTATGAAAAAATACTTGAGTTAGTTGGTGTTGGTTATAGAGCTGCATTAAAAGATAAAATATTAAATCTGCAACTAGGTTATAGTCATGATATAAATTTTGATATACCAAATGGCATTACAATTGTTGTTGAAAAACAAACAACAGTTAAAGTAAGTGGCTCTGATAAACAACAAGTGGGTATGGTTTGTTCAAAAATTAAATCTTTTAGAAAGCCTGAGCCATATAAAGGAAAAGGAATAAGAGAAAAAGGACAATACATATTAAGAAAAGAAGGAAAGAAAAAATAATGAAATTAAATGCTATTCAAAGAAAGAAGTTCAGAGTAACTAATAAAGTTAAAAAAGTTTCTTCGCCTGATAGGTTTAGATTGAGTATTTCAAGGTCTTCAAAAAACATATCTGCCCAAATAATTGATGATGTCAAAAATATCACTTTACTTTCCTCCTCTTCAGTTGACAAGGATATAAAGGTAATGGATAAAATTAACAAAACTGAGATTTCTAAAATTGTTGCTGAAAAATTAGCAAAAAAAGCTGTAGAGAAAAAAATAACAAAAATCTATTTTGATAGAGGTGTTTATAAATATCATGGTAGAGTAAAGGCATTCGCAGAAACATTACGTAAAAATGGAATGGAATTTTAATTATGGAATTTAAAAAGAAAAATGATGATGGTATTGTAGAAAAACTAGTTCACATTAATAGAATTACAAAGGTTGTTAAAGGTGGACGTAGGTTTGGTTTTTCAGCTTTAGTTGTTGTAGGTAATTTAGCTGGTAAAATTGGGATAGCTCATGCAAAAGCTAAACAAGTACCTGATGCGATAAAAAAAGCAAATGAAACTGCTAGAAGAAAATTAATTCATATTCCCCTAAGAGAAGGCAGAACTATTCACCACGATGTTTATGGAAAGGATGGAGCTGGTAAAATTATTTTAAGATCTGCTCCTAAGGGAACTGGTATTATTGCTGGTGGTCCAGTTAGAGCTGTTTGTGAAGTTTTGGGAATTAAAGATATCGTTGCAAAATCAATGGGAACATCAAACCCACACAACATGATAAGAGCAACAATGAAAGCTCTTTCAAAACAGAATTCACCAAAGCATATAGCAACAATTAGAAATAAAAAAATTTCTGACGTAATCGAAAAAAGAGGATAATGAGCACATTAAATACAACTGGAAAAGTTTTATATAAAAAGAAAATGAGAGTTGGTCGAGGTATTGGATCAGGAAAAGGTAAAACCTCTGGTAGAGGTGTTAAAGGTCAAAAATCTAGATCAGGTGTAGCCATTAAGGCTTTTGAGGGTGGTCAAATGCCTTTATATAGAAGACTGCCTAAAAGAGGGTTTAATGCTATTAAGCGATATCAAGCTATTATAGCAATAATGAATTTAGAAAAAATTCAATCCTATATTGATGAAAAAACTATTAATCCAAGTGATATAATAAATATTGCTTTACTTATAAAATTAAAATTAATTAATAAAAATTCTCAAAAATTAAAAATACTTGGTACGGGTGATATTAAAGATAAAGTTAACATTGAAGCTGACTTAATATCAAAAGCAGCTGTAGTTAAATTAGAAAAAGCTGGCGGCTCAATACAACTAAAAAAATAATTAAGATATTATGAGTGCATCTTCTCAAACTAATGATCTTAAAAACAGAATACTTTTTACAATATTTATTTTAGCAGTTTATAGATTTGGTACTTTTGTGCCTATACCTGGCATTGATCCAGAACAATTACAAACAATGATGAGCGGCAATCAAAAAGGGCTGCTTGGAATGTTTAATGTTTTTTCGGGTGGTGCAGTAAGTAGAATGGCTATTTTTGCACTGGGAATAATGCCATATATATCTTCATCTATTATTGTTCAATTATTAACCGGTGTATCTGATTATTTTAAAAATTTAAAAGCTCAGGGAGAAGTGGGTAGAGCTAAAATAACTCAAATAACAAGATATGGAACTGTTTTATTAGCAACTATCCAAGGTTATGGACTATCTATGGGTTTACAGTCTTCTGCTGATTTAGTGATTAGCCCAGGGTTATTTTTTACGGTAACAGCAGTCTCAACCATCGTTGCAGGTACAATGTTTTTAATGTGGCTTGGTGAACAAATAACGCAAAGAGGTATAGGCAATGGTATTTCATTGATTATCTTTGCTGGAATTGTTGCTGAAATTCCAAGAGCTTTGGTTACAACGTTTGAGCTTGGTAGAACGGGTGCGGTATCTACAATTATGATTATTGGAATTTTTGTATTATTAGTTGGAACAATTATGTTTATTGTTTTTATGGAAAGAGCGTTAAGAAAAATTTTAATAAATTACCCAAAAAGACAAATGGGAAATAAAATGTATGGTGGTGAATCTTCTCATTTACCTTTAAAAATTAACCAAGCAGGTGTTATACCTGCAATTTTCGCATCAGCTTTATTATTATTACCTGTAACTTTTTCTAATTTTAGTTTTTCAGAGAATGATACATTTTTGAATATAAGCTCATACTTTACTCAAGGCCAACCCCTTTACATGCTGTTATATGCATCTGGAATAATATTTTTTACTTTTTTCTATACCTCTATTACTTTCAATCCTACAGAGACTGCTGATAATTTGAGAAAATATGGAGGTTTTGTACCTGGAATTAGACCTGGCGAGAACACCGCCCTATACATAGAGAAGATTGTTACTAAACTTACTACAATAGGTGCTCTATATTTAACCATTGTATGTTTGATGCCTGAGTTTTTAATAGCAAACTACCCGATTCCTTTTTACTTAGGTGGTACCTCAATATTAATCGTTGTTGTTGTTGCAATTGATACTGTTACACAAATACAGACGAGACTGATGAGCTCTCAATATGAGCAATTAATCAAAAAAACTAAATTTGGAAAATAACTCCTGTGAATATAATTTTATTTGGTCCTCCTGGAGCTGGTAAGGGGACACAAGCTCAATTCATTGTAAAAAAACATAACTACTTTCAATTATCAACGGGAAATCTTTTAAGAGAAGAAGCTAAGTTAAATACTGCTCTTGGTAATGAAATTAAAACTTTAATTTCAAACGGTAAATTTGCTTCAGATGAAACTGTCAACACTCTGTTAAGAAAGTCAATTACTAACCTTAAATTTAGAGACAGAATTATCTTTGATGGATACCCTAGAAATATTGACCAAGCTAAGAATTTGGAAGTTATTTTAGGTGAATTTGATCAAACTATCGGTCATATAATTTTTTTGAATGTTTCAAAAGATATTATTGAAAAACGTATTATGGGTAGGATGATATGTGATAAATGTAATATGACTTTGAATGAATTTTTTAATAAAGAACAAATTGAATTGCACCCATGTGGTAAAGAATTCCTTAAAAAGAGAAAAGATGATAATTTTGAGGTGGTTGTAGCCAGATATGATACTTATATGAAAACAACCAAACCAGTACTTGATTTTTACTCAAAAAATGAAAATTTCACAGAAATTGATGGTGCTACAGAAATTGAGCATATTACCAATAAAATCAATGATGTTCTTAATGTTTAAGGCGTTGACTTTAGAACATCTTCTTATATAAAAGGCTAAATTTATTCTCAAAAATATGGCTCGTATCTCAGGTGTAAACATTCCCCAAAACAAACTTGTTCATATAGGACTAACGTACATCTATGGCATTGGTGATAAATTTTCAAATCAGATTTGCACTTCATTAGAAATTCCTAAAGCAAAAAGAATTAATGAGTTAACAGATGACGATATTTTAAAAATTAGAGAATACATTGATGCTAATTTTAAAGTTGAAGGAGATCTTAGAAGAGATTACTCTTTAACTATTAAGAGATTAATTGATCTTGCTTGTTATAGAGGATCAAGACACAGAAAAAAACTTCCAGTTAGAGGTCAAAGAACAAGATGTAATGCTAGAACTAGAAAAGGCAAGGCTATTGCAATTGCAGGTAAAAAATTAACACCACTTAAAAAATAATTAATTTATGGCTAAAGTAGATAAAATAGAAAATTCAGATTCTGTTGTTGAGAAAAAAGTTGATAAAAAAGCGGATAAAAAATCTAAAAAAAGCTCTTATTCTAAAAAAAAGAAAATAAAAAAACATATTCTTAATGGAATTGCTTATGTACAATCAACATTTAATAATACAATTATTTCGATAGCAGATACTAATGGCAATGTTATCTCATGGGCATCAGCTGGGCAAAAAGGTTTTAAAGGATCTAGAAAATCTACTCCTTATGCTGCACAAATAGCTGCCGACTCAGCTGCATCTAAGGCATTAGAATATGGAATGAAAACACTGACAGTTCAAGTTAAAGGACCTGGCTCAGGAAGAGAAACGGCCTTAAGAGCTTTACAAGCGAAAGGATTTAAAATTCTTTCAATAAAAGATACAACACCAATGCCACATAACGGCGTAAGACCACCAAAGAAAAGGAGAGTTTAATAAATGGAAAGTTTAAATGTAAATGCTAAAAATTGGAAAGCATTAATTA
>Ga0209709_10000975_pt1 | contig 26976 bp, 25 predicted proteins | sample ArcticOcean_MG_C_2_FD_187435 | JGI IMG/M metagenome (GOLD analysis project Ga0209709, IMG submission 187435) | Marine microbial communities from western Arctic Ocean - ArcticOcean_MG_CB4_136 (SPAdes) (version 2) | ecosystem: Environmental > Aquatic > Marine > Oceanic | place: Arctic Ocean...
AAAAGCCATTTGGATGCAAGACCATGTGATCCATGAAGAAGCAGCCCAAAAAGCTGAAGATGCAGGATTGCTAGTTGTTATGGATGATTGTATGCTTAGACAGCATCGACTAATATTTTAAAAGGCATTTATAATTATTAAATCAAATATTAAAAACAAATTTGAGACCCAAGGTTTTGCAATCATCCGCAATGTCATTAATCCAGATTTGGCGAATGAAGTAGAAAGACATGTTCATTGGCTGAGTGAAAAATACCCTGATATTCGACCGGAAGCATTTCACCATGATCTACTTATTCATGATCCATTCATACATCATCTATTAAAACAAAAAGAAATCTTGGATCTTGTTGAACAGTTCATAGGTCCGAATATTGCACTCTTTGGGGCACACTACATTGCAAAAAAACCCTTTAACGGAAAGCCAGTGGGCTGGCACCAAGATGGATCATACTGGCCGTTGGAACCCATGGATGTGGTATCAGTTTGGCTAGCTGGGACAAGGTCTAAAAAAGAAAATGCCTGTATGAGGGTAATCCCTGGAACACAAAACAAAAGATTATTGGATCCGTCAGAAATGATGGGAGTAGACACAGAAAAATATGTCCTTGATTTAGCAATTCATCCCGATGAGATTGATGAATCTAAAGCAGTGGACATTGAACTTAACGCTGGAGATATATCAATCCACAACCCCTTTATAATCCACGGCTCTAATGCTAATGTATCCAACCAATGGCGGGTCGGATTAACCTTACGGTATATTCCTACATCTACATATGTGAATCGAGAAGGATGGGAATGTATTTTATTGCGTGGCAACTCTAAAGAAAAAATAAATAATAATTATGCGAATCGTCCAAAATTTATTGAAGGTAAACACATGCCATTTAATGGCTTTGAATTATTTAAATAATAAACAATAAAAATAATTTTGTTTTAAATATTAATGTTCTCCCCTTGTTCCCCAACCCATTTTTGCCCGAAGGGTTTGGAAGTAATCACGATCTTCAAAATCAACCAAGTTAATATTAAACTCTGCTTTAGTGATTTCCACTTTGCACGATGGATCTAAAGATTCATGATTTTGACCATCTGCAATGAATAATAAGGAATCATCGGTGTCAGGAAATTCCAAAACTATGCGAGAATCCGCAGGCACCACCAATGGGCGTGATGTTAAAGAATGTGCTGATGCGGGTGTAATGATCAGGGAATCAACTGTGGGTGTCACAATGGGGCCCCCTGCTGATAATGAATAAGCTGTGGAACCCGTTGGTGTTGCAATGATGAGCCCATCGGCTCGATAATTCCCTACTAAATGATTATTTACTTTGACTCTTGCAGTCAACATGCGGTGCGATTCTCCATTACCTAGCACAAAATCATTTAATGCAACATGATGGATTGTATCCCCATTTTTTCGGATGGTCGCCTTTGCCAACATTCGTTTTTCCAAAATAAAGTCACCTGCTGCAACCTGGGTTAAACGGGGAAAAAGGTCATTTTTGGTTACTTTGGCTAAGAATCCCAAGTCGCCTAAATGGATGCCAAGAATCGGAGTTTGGTGATGTCCCATTGCTCGGGCTAATGAAAGAAATGTGCCGTCACCACCTAACGCCAACATAAAATCCAGTGAACCTATGTCATCCTTGGATGTGATTGCAGGCCGGGTATGATCAGTGCAATTCTCGTTCTTTAAGATACGTGTCGTCAGATGGGCGACCAACCCATTTTCATCTGCCCAGGATACGATTTTTGGAAGAGTTTCCCAAAAGGAATCCTTCTCTGTATTCCCCCAAATTCCGAATGTTTTGAGTGGAATCATTCAAAATTCCTCTCGATAATCTCACCTTCACTATTTTTGATCAATTCTTGCACTTTTTGTTCTGCATATTTCAATTGATCCTGGCAAGATTTAATTAGGGTCATCCCTTCTTCAAACCATTCCAGGCTTTGTTCTAAAGTAGCTTCTCCGGATTCCATGCTATCCACAAGGGTTTCCAGCCGTTCCAATGATAGTTCAAATGATGTTTGGTTTTCTTCTTTTTTCATGATAAAAATTACGTGACTTAATAGTTTGGATGATTGGTTGTTTTTTCTGCATCAAATGAACCGTTACCTGTTTTCAACGAAAAAGAATCCCCGATGGAAATATCAACTGCATTTCGAATAAAGTCACCATTCTTCATCAATGCGATGGCATACCCGCGATCTAATACCTGGTTGGGTCCGAGGCTGCTTAATTGTTTCTGGAGCGCTTCTGTTTTTTCAATATAATGGCTATGAGTAGTTGATATCCCATGGCGCAATCGCTGATGAAATTGAGTTAATCTTTCAACCTGTCTTTGAATCTTTTTTTGAGGCTGCTGATTTGAGACTCTAGCTTCCAAGTGATCGGTCAGAACCCAAGCTTGTTCTATATCCCTTTTTAAAACTCTTTTGAATCCTTTTTCTATTTCTCTTAGTAGAATCAGTATATCTTTCAATGGTGTCGTTGCAAGTTCTGCAGCAATAGATGGTGTGGGTGCCCGGACATCTGCAACAAAATCAGCAATAGTAAAATCCGTTTCGTGGCCCACTGCGGAAATGATTGGAATAGTTGATTCAAAAATTGACCGGGAAACAATTTCCTCATTAAAAGACCAAAGGTCTTCAATGGAGCCTCCTCCGCGCCCAACAATAATAAGATCAACTGATCCATGATCATTAAACTCTTGAATAGCATTAGAAATATCTTGAGCAGATTCATCTCCCTGGACTTTTGTTGATCGAACCAGAATATCCACTTGGGGTGATCTGCGGTTTAAAACATTTATAATATCTTGTAAGGCTGCACCAGAGCCCGATGTAATAACACCAATTTTCCGGGGGAATTTCGGAATAGACTTTTTATGGATCGCATCAAATAATCCTTCTTCAGATAACGTTTTTTTTAATGCTTCAAACGCTTTAAATAGATCACCAAGTCCGGCTGGTTCCATTCGTGATACAATCAGTTGGACTTGTCCACGTTGTTCATAAATGGAAACAGAGCCCAACACACGTACCTCCATTCCATCACTGGGCTTGAATTTCAAATATTGATTGTTGCCACGAAACATGGCACACTGCATTTCACCTCGACCGTCCTTCATCGTAAAATACATGTGGCCTGATGAAGGATGATAATGAAAATTAGAAATTTCACCAGTAACCCAAATATCAGAGAAGGCGCCTTCCAATAGAAAGCGTATTTGTGCATTCAATTCAGATACAGTGTATTGATTCCGAAGTTCAGGCATAGGTCAAATTATATGTCTTTTTGGGACGTTAAAATCAATGGCCGGCTTTAAATCAACCGGTCAATAATGAATGCTACTTCTTTTTCTTATGGCGATTAGCACGCAAACGTTTTTTACGTTTATGCGTATTCATCTTTTTCTTTTTTCTTTTTTTACCGCTTGGCATTTGTTTTCCGTTTATTTATTAATGAGTTCGTTCACACGTGAACGCATCAGTTTACTGGGTTTAAATGTTGGTACAAATCGTTCAGGAAGGTAAACCGCCTCACCTGTTCCAGGATTACGAGCTTTTTTCGGCATTCGATGTTTTATCCCAAATGTCCCAAACCCACGAAGTTCCACACGATTATTATTGGCTAAGGAATCAATAATAGTTCCCATCACTCCATTCATAACTGTTTCCGTTTCTACTTTGGTCAGCCCGGTAGCTTCTGATACAATATCTACGATTTCTTGTTTTGTCATTTTTATTCTCCCGGCGTAGTTCCGCCCAATAATGTTTATCCTTCTTTCACCCAAATAACTAGTTTTTGTCCAGGATGAATTAAATGAGAACCATATTTCATATTATTCCAGCGACGAATTTTGTTGGCCCGCGTTCCATATTCTTCTGCAATTTGGCCCAATGTATCTCCACGCTTAACCTTATAGGTTCGTTTCGAATGTCCAGAAGGTCCACCATTAGAACCATTACTCAAGACACGTCCACCCTTTAATGGTATTTTCAGTTTTTGGCCAACCCGGACCTTGTTCCGATTCCTGATTTTATTGACTGCTGCGAGATCATGAATGGATACACTGTATTTTTTAGAAATCGTCCATAAGCTTTCACCGTATCGAACCCGATGTTGAACAAATTGGGGAGCAAATCGTTCATCTGCAGGGATTGCATTCCATGCAGCCAGAAATCCATCTTTTTTACCCATGGGTAATTTCAACGTATAAGATCCTTCTGAAGGCGTTGCAGATTGACGTAATTCTGGATTGTATTCACGAATCACTTTCCCTTTGATGCCTGCTACTCGAGCTAGAACTGCCAGATCAGCACTTTTTTCTAAAACAACTTCTTCAAACTGGAAGGGCTGAGCTTTTGGTAGTTTGAATCCATAGAGACCAGGTGTTTTTGCAATGATAGCAGCGGATAAAAAATAGGGAATATAATTTCTAGTTTCTCTCGGTAAAGATTTAAGTTGCCAAAAATCATAGGTTTGATGAAGTTTGGATGCCCGTAAAACTCGCCCTTCACCGCAATTATAAGCGGCAAGTGTTAAGTACCAGTTATCAAATAAATTATTTAGGTCTTTTAGATATCGACATGCAGCATGGGTGGCTTTAACGATGTCTCGCCTTTCGTCCCTGTACCAATCTCTGTTTAAGCCATATTGTTTACCTGTTGCATAAATGAATTGCCACATTCCAGATGCGTTTGCATGACTATAAGCTTTGGGATTTAATCCTGATTCTACCATAGCCAGATAAATAAATTCTTCAGGCATTTCATGCTCTGCTAAAATAGGCAAAATAAGGTCTTTATATTGCATATACCGTTTCAACCAAATTTCAAATTGCTTACGTCCTTTGGTTTGGAAATAATTAATAAATTGATCCACTTGTTTATTTCGCACCAGAGGAATGTGCCCATCCCGATCATCCACCACAGTGAATTTGGAATCCCCCATTTCAATTTCAATTGCTTCTGTTGTGATATCGGTTCGAATCCTTTCAGCCATACCAGGTGCATCAACATGTTGAACAGTCACAAGTTTTGTGGTATAAAGGTTTGTAAATGTTCTATTGAATCGCTCGAATTCTTCTTTATCTTCCAAGTTCATTTCACCAATCTGATCCGCTTCCATCAATAGTTCGAAAATTCGACTGAGATGATAGATTACTTCCAAAGTATCACCATGATAATCGGAAATCACCGCTTCTGCCATGAAGTTTTTCGAATCTCTCAGGATAGCTGGGTATCGATTTCGGGATTCATCCAAAGCTGCTATACTGTCAGACACAGTAGGTACAGTACTGGTTAACGATGCCTCAGTAGGGAGAGACATGGCCCATGACCCGGATATAAATCCGAGCAAGATGGCAAGGTGTAGAATGGCGCTAAAGGTTTTAATCAAAGGGATTTAGACGAAATACTGCGGGTGAACTTAAAATGGAACTCTTGCTTTATACAAGACCTTCCATGCTCATTTTATTAACTATTTTAGTTTTGTTGAATTCAGACATAAAAATAATGATTTTTATCTTTCATTTTCAACTTTTCACTTGGGCAATAACAACAATTTTTTATGATAAATTATTTTACTTTTAATTAATTAATAAAGGTTGAAACATCCATAAGTCACCACAATGACATTAGATTCAAATTCACCAGTATTTGATAAGTAGGACATTCCTTTTATTGAATAAATCATAAACTTCGTTTCACCTTGCACACATGGCAATGCCAGCCGAAACAATAATGACTCTTTAGATAAAGTAATCCCTGTGCAATATGGAAGGATCTCAATTCTTTTCGAGTCAAATTATTCCCAAATAATCGATTCAAACTACCATATGTGTATGGTAATTGTAGTTTTGTCCATCGTTTAAAATAAGAAGAATAATCAGAATGAGATTCTCCTGCTGTAGCAGGGAAATGAACATTCCCGCACCATTCTACCCAAGTTGTCTCTTTAAATCCATAGTCTTCAAAACCCTGTTTCACTTGCTGCAAGGTCAATTCTTCTGGGGCATCCATAAAATAGTCAAAACTCCATTGGGCGATACGTTTAATAATTCGTTGAGGATGACGCGCAGGCATGGTTCCTGCACGATGCCAGTGTAATGGAGATGAGAAATGTATAAAGGTTTTAACCCAAGTATCTTTTGAAATATTTTTTGTGATATATGGAAATATTAGATTCCCTAGTTTTCTATAAAGTTGTCTGTTTTCCCCGGCACCAAAATTAACCAATGATTCAATAAAAACCCGTTTTCGCTTTTCCTTTACACTTTTTTTGAAAAATAATACTTTTTCCTCCCACCGTTTCAACCCGAATTCCATTAACACTATCATTTGATTTGGTGTAAGTAACTGGTTTGGCAATAAACACTCATGCCTTTTTTCAAATGAATGGGCATCAAGTTGAATAGTTGTCACATAAAGTACGGGCTTTCTGGCAAAAGTTGATACAACATGTAAAATCACACCATCATATCGATCATCACCTGAGTGCCCATGAGAAATCCAGGAAGATTCATGGCTATGAATTTCTACTGCACCTTTTATCATTTCACCATTTACCCAAATCACCGCATCTAAAAAATCAGGGCCTTCATTCTTGTTTTTCCGCCCGGGAGAAAATACATTTACAAAATTTCCAAATCGATCTTTCATAACCGTCCCTGGCTTTACCTCTTCCCAGAAAGCCGCTAAAGTGGACTCCTTTACATTATTTGCGTCTTGAATTCCTCCATGGGGAATTGATGGAATCGAGTAAAGATGATACATCAATTTTGTTTTAGTAATTGTTGAACTTCATTTCGCACATGGGTCGCTAATTGTCTCCTTGTTTCATTACTATAGGTACCCGGTGGGATTGGTTTAGAAAGCCGCAATTCAATAGGATGGTTTTTCATTTTCCATGACCCTTTTTCCAGCATTTCGAAAGTGTTTACAAATGCCACCGGAACGATTGAGATTTCGGTTTCAATTCCTAGGGTCAATCCGCCGCGTTTGAATTCCCCTAATGACCCGTCTTTGGTTCGTGTCCCTTCGGGAAATAGTAACACGGAACGTGGCATTATTTTTAGAGATTGTCTTGCAATATTCAAAGATTTTAATGATTGTTCTTGACGACCTCGATCCACAAATATATGACCGGCAGCACGCATGACCCAGCCAAGAACTGGAATAGATTTTAACTCTATTTTTGCAATAGACACCACCCAATACGGTAGCCCTGCAAAAGCTAATAATATATCAAATCCGGAAGCATGATTTCCTGCAAAAATGTATGATCCATTTGGCTTCAGGAATTCCAAACCTTTTACAGAATAACTAACGCCTCCAAAAAAGAGGATTAATTTAGCCCATAGATTAGCACAATAGCCCAATGTCCTGCCCCGCCGGGGTTCAAAAACAGAAACAACGATTCCAATAAAACCCAATAATGTGGTCCAAACAACTGTGTTAAATAAAATCCAAATGTAACGCAATTAATTGATCTCTTGAATACCTAAAAAATTAGCAACTTCATTTGGAAATTGAATTGTTCCTTTTTCTGTTTGGTATGTTTCCAATAACGCAACCATGAGCCGAGGTGTTGCTACACCTGAACCATTCAAGGTATGGAGAAAATCAACTTTATTGTCTTCTGATCTTCGATATCGAATATTTCCTCGTCGTGCCTGAAAAGATTCGAAGTTACTGCATGATGATACTTCCAACCATTTTTGCTCACCAGGTGCCCATATTTCGAGGTCATAACATTTAGCGGCCGCGAAACTCAAATCGCCTGTGCATAATTCAACCACACGGTAATGAAGACCTAATTTCTTTAAAATGGATTCTGCCTGTTTTGTAAGATGTTCCAATTCCTCGTATGATGTTTCTGGAACTGCGAATTTTACCAATTCCACTTTGTTGAATTGGTGGACTCTCAAGAGGCCTCTGGTGTCTTTTCCATAAGAACCTGATTCCCGCCTAAAACACGGGGAGTATGCTACATAATAGATAGGTAGTTCTGATTCATCCAATATTTCATCACGATGAACATTGGTAACAGGCACTTCGGCTGTGGGAGCCAAATAGAGATTATCCACTTCCGTATGATACATATCTTCCTCAAATTTTGGCAACTGGCCCGTAGTCACCATGGATTCTTTTTTCATTAATACTGGAGGAAATAATTCAGTGAATCCATATTCATTTACATGATGATCAACCATGGCATTGATTAAGGCACGCTCTAATTTTGCGCCTTTTCCAACATACAGGGGGAATCCGCTTCCAGATAATTTTGCGCCTCGCTCAAAATCAAATAGAGTTAATGACTCACCTAATTGAAGATGGGATTTAGGAGTAAACATAAATTCAGGTTTTTTTCCCCAGGATTTGATTTCGACATTGTTGATCTCATTGGATCCTTTGGGAACAGTTTCATGTGGCAAATTTGGGGTTTGATATAATACTTTATTTATTTCTTCATCGGTTTGGTGAAGCTTATTCTCGATTCCCTTTAACCGATCTCCCAACTCACGGGTTTGTTTAATGGCAACTGAAGTGTCCTGTCCAGCTTTTTTTGCCAATCCAATAGCTTCCGAAGCAATATTTCTTTCAGTCCGAAGATGATTAACTTCTGTTTGTAACCTACGAAATGTTTTATCTAATACAAGGAGTTGATCCACATCTGCATGGTCACTTTTTAATGCAAGCATTTTTTTATACAACTCCGGCTGTTTTCGAAGATCCTTAATTGATATCATATTTTTTTACCAAAATTTAAAAGGAGAATTTATTTTAAATCTAAAAGATTACCTATAACCCGTTATACATTTTAAATTATTTTCGTCCAGAATAAGTTAGAAATATAAGAAATATATTTATAAAATAAGTTTATAGAATAGATTGATGTATACTATTAATGCAATAGCATATATAATAAAATCAAGAACATTTAGTTGTTTTAAAAGAGATTTTTCGAGTTTCAAATTATGTATACGACAGAATAACTATTTTAACAACCAAAGAAAATAAGATAAGATACAGGCTTCTGCCCGGGCTAATTTTATTTTGGAATTTCAATGGTTATATAATAAGTTTCAAAGTACACATTAGGATTTCTATCGATAAAAACTGCGCCCAGTTTACCATAAAAAAGGCAAAATAAAAAACGCAACCATCGTCTTGGCGATAGCAGATCCTTATCCCATGTCGAAACCTCGACGAATTATCACTAAACATTATGAATAAAATTTTTCTTCTTTTTGGAGTTTGTACATCCTTATTTGCTCAAACACTTGATATTAACGCATTGAGAATGGCCCAATCCAGAATATCTAGTTCTGGCTATACCAATACCTCTATATCTAATGAGAGGCAGGAACAAGCGAGAATAAAAGTGGATAAACCAATTGATCCAGAACAGTATTTGGTTGGCCCGGGCGATCAATTTCTCGTCAATATCATTTCCAGTGATAATGTTAGTAATTATACATTAACTGTTTCACCCACAGGAGAAATCCTTATCCCATCCGTAGGAATCGTTCAGGTAAACGGGCAAACACTTTCAAGTTCAATCAAAAAAATAAAAATTGTTATTCAATCTCTTAACCGTAGTGCCAAAATATTTATTATTTTGTCTGAGATTAGAGAGTTCAAGGTTAAGGTTATTGGCCATTTACAAAACCCTGGGTTTTATACCGTTACACCAGTTTCTCGAGTGTCTGACTTGTATGAAGAAATTCTTCATAAATTACAATCTGAATCATCTGCTTATCAAAATAATGATCAAAATGATGATCAAAATGATGATCAAAATGATGATCAAAGCCTTTATCCGGAAATGTCCAGACGTAATATAGAAATCTTTCGAAATGAAAAATCTATTCCGGTAGATCTGCTAAAATTTGGATCAACTGGAATTGATAATAATAACCCATATCTTCAGCAAGGAGATGTAGTAAGAGTACCTCTGAAGGAACATTTAGTCAGAATTTTCGGTGGCATAAAAATCCCGGGAAATTATGAATTCATAGATGGCGAATCTTTATCTCAGTTTGTAGATCTGGCCGGCGGTTTAAGGCCTGATGCAGACCCCAATAAAGTAGAGATTACTCGGTTCATATCATCTAAAGAAAAATTTACTTTCATCACAACAATGTCACAGGCAGATACTATTTTAATTTCATCAGAAGATCATATCATGGTCCGGTATGATCAAGAATATAAACGTCAGAATATTGCTTACATCACTGGGGAAGTGAAATATCCCGGTGTATATGCAATCGAGCCGGGCAAAACAACCATCGGTGAAATTCTTCAAAAAGTAGGAGGATTCACAACAAGAGCGGATCAAACAAAAATAATAATAAATAATAAATCTATTGCACAAATCCCAGATCGCGAATATAAAAGGATTTTACTGATTCCCGTTGAGAATAGGTCGTCTGAAGAGAAAGCTTATATAAAAGCGAGGATGCTTACAACGAAAGGCACAATAGAATCATCCTCTTTAGAACAAGCAGAATCGCTCATGGATCTTCCCTTAGTGAATGAAGACGAAATTGTTATCCTAGAAAATTTTGACTACATAGAAATTTTGGGAGGTGTTCTCAAACCGGGACGCTACCCATATACCACAGATATAAACTTTGATGAATATGTTGATCTCGCAGGCGGAATAACTAATACAGCAACACGGAAAAAGTTTATTATTAAAGCTGGAACAGGTCAACGATTACCTATTAACAAAACTACCCAAATTGAAAATGGGGATACCATTTTTATACCTGAAAAAATGGAGTATAACAAATGGATAATTCTAAAAGATGTTTTGGCATCTTTGGGACAAGTTGCAGCTTTAATTGTTGTTATTCAAAATGCCATTGGAAATTGAATTGAGAATATCACTGCTAAATATAAATTTCAATGTATCAGATAAACTTCATAGTGAAATATCAAGGAATACAATAATTATTATACAGCATCCTTATAATCAGTTTAAGCATGGACCATTACTAGCAAACACCAATTATTAATGAAAAAAGTAATCACATACGGAACGTTTGATTTGTTCCATTTTGGACATTTAGAATTATTGCGCAGAGCAAAAGAATTAGGCGATTTTTTAATTGTGGCAGTATCGACAGATGAGTTTAATATAAAAAAAGAGAAAAAATGTCTTTACCCGTTTGAACATCGAATTAGAATAGTTGAAGCAATTCAATATGTAGATAAAGTAATTCCAGAACAGAGTTGGGAACAAAAACGCAGAGATATTCTATCAAATAAAATTAAAATATTTACAATCGGTGATGATTGGAAGGGTGAATTTGATGAATTAAGTGATATTTGTGATATTATTTATATCGATCGTACTAAAGGTATTTCTACAAGTAACCTTAAAAATAGTTTAGCAAGTGGAAATTAGAATGAAGTTAACAGCACACGAACAAAAAATTCTAGATATTGTCATTAATCATCCCGAAATCCTGGATAATCCTGAAAAAAGAATACAAATTGCCGAACTTTACGGGCTTTCTGAAAAAACTTTAAGAAATAGGATTGCAGAATTAAAAAAACGAGGGGCAATTAGTACAGGGAAAGCAAATGTACCTAACATAAATCAGGGTACAATTTTGGATTTAGATATTTTTTCCTTATGGGCTATACTACGATTAAAGAAAATGTTAATTATAAAAAGGACTTCTGCAATCTCACTTCTTTTCTTAGTATATAGCCTAGTTGCAACCCCATTCTATGAATCCAAAATTTCACTATATCCTGCTGGTACTTTAGCAGAAACTGGGTCTGGTTTTAATAATAGCCTTCAAGGCATTGCCGAAAGTTTTGGATTAGGAGGAATCAGCAGTGGGCAAACATTCAATATTCCGGACATTGTTAATAGTCAACGATTAAAAAAAGCCGTGGTTATGAATCAATGGGGAAATCAAAAATTTTCTGAACAAACGACTTTGGTTAAATATTGGGAACTAGATAAAATCAAATGGTACTCCATAAAACCAATAGTTATAAAAATGATCCCTTTTTTCGCAGATGGCAGCAACCCTGAAAAAAGTCAATTATTCAGAGGAATGGAACAGCTAGGGGACTTAATTACTGTAAAAGAATCAAGTACTGGATTAATAGAAGTTTCAGTATTAATGGAAGAGCCACAACTTGCAGCGGATATTGCAAATTATATTTCAGATTTTGTAAAAGATTTTGTTTCATATGAGCAAGGTAAAGAAGCAAAAAGGAATCTTGAGTTTATTAAGAATCAATTAATTAATTCCAAGGAGGACCTAGAATATTCAGAAAAAGAATTAACCCAATTTAAGGAAAAGTTCTCTTATACCAATCCATCATTAGATGAAATGAGAGGGCGCTTAGAGCGTAATATTGAATCTAACCTGCAAGTTTATATTACATTACGCCAACAATATGAATTAGCCAAAATAGAAGAGGCAAGAGACCTTTTAATGGTTACTATTTTGGATGAAGCTGAAGCGCCTGTATTGAAAAAGAAACCTCAAAGGAAAATAATTGTCATAAGTGGAATTATTACAGGACTTTTCTTAAGTACACTTTGGGCATTCTTTACATCAGTGATTACTCTCACAGAAAAAAATAAACACGTATTTTGACCGACCATGGATAATCCTAATAAAATAATTATAGAAAACCAGCTTAGGAAGCACCATAAGCCGTCCTTAATTGGGCAAATTAGGTCTTGGTTTATTTCAAGAAAATGTAACCATATAGGACAAAATGTTATTATTGATTCTAATGTAAAACTATTAAGGTTCCCAAAAAACATTTCACTTGGTAATGGCGTTATTTTAAAAGAAGGTACTCGAATTTGTCCTACGAATATAAATGCATCGATATCCATTGGAGATCGAACAACAATAGGTTACCATACAATGATTTTTTCATCAATTGAGATTTCAATTGGACATGATTGCCTTATCGCCCCTTTTTGTTATTTGATAGATTCAAATCACCAAATTCAAAAAGACCAAAGGATCAATGAACAACCAATTGAAGCCAACAACATTGTTATTCAAAATGATGTATGGTTAGGTACAGGTGTTAAAATTTTATCTGGTGTAACCGTGGGGCAAGGTTCAGTTATTGCTGCTGGATCAGTCGTAAATCAAGATGTTCCACCCTATATGATTTTTGGAGGGACACCCGCAAAACAGATTGGTGAACGGGCATGAGAACCGGCATCATTATTTTATGTCGTTTTGATTCTATTCGACTACCAGGGAAAATCTTAAAACCCATTATCGGAAAACCCATTTTGTCCTATATTTTGGAAAGAGTGGCATTTGTGGATCCAAATTTGAAAATCATAGTTGCAACTTCAAATGAGCAAAGTGATGATCCTATTGAATCCTATTGCCAGGAGAATCAAGTTTCAATTTATCGAGGATCAAAATTAAATGTAGCACATCGATTTTTTTCCTGTGCCGAAAAAGCCAATTTAGATTTTGCCATTCGAATCAATGGAGATAACATTTTCACAGATCCAACTATTATTGGAAAAATGATAGATTTTTCCCATACAGGACACTATAGTTTTTTATCTAATGTCCAAGGGAGGACCTTCCCCCCCGGTATCAGCGTTGAAATGGTTAATGTACAAATCATGAAAAAATATATTTCGATGTTTAACGACTATGAGAAGGAACATGTGATGCCATTTTTTTACAAAAAACTACCAGAAAAACAAATTTTATATTATAAAAATTCCGAGTTTAAATATCCCAAAGGACTTCATTTGGCCCTGGACACAAAAAATGATTTTACAAAAATAGAATCCATCATTCAAAATATGAGCAAGCCTCATTGGACCTATTCTACAAAAGAAATTATTGATCTATATCTTAAATTGGATCTTGTTTATGAGTAACCCCTTTATTGGAAAGCATGGCCCTTTGCTCATTGCTGAAATAGGTGGAAATCATGAGGGGGATTTTGATTTCGCTTTAGATTTAACTCATCAAGCTATTGACGCAGATGTAGATATTATTAAATACCAAATTTATACAGGTGCTACTTTAGTCAATAAAAAAGAGTCTCCTGATCGAGTTGAGCACTTTAAAAAATTTGAACTCACCCAAAATAATCATGTTCAACTTGCAGAACTGTGTATTCAAAATAGAGTCCAATATTCTGCATCTATTTGGGATGAATCAGTCTTGGAATGGATTGATCCCTTTCTAAAACTTTATAAAATCGGATCTGGAGATTTAACTGCATTTCCATTATTAAAAAAAATCGCAGAAAAAGGGAAACCCATTATTTTATCGACAGGATTATCTTCACTAGATGATATTGTTGGATCCGTTAATTATATTCGATCAATTAATCCTATTTATGATTTACCTGAAAAATTAGCCATCTTACAATGTACATCCCTTTACCCAAATAAAGATACGGATGTGAATCTAAATGTTCTAAAAACTTTAAGAAAAACTTTTGAATATCCTATTGGGTATTCTGACCATACTGAGGGAACACTTGCCTTGAGAATAGCGTTCAGTATGGGTGCAAAAATACTTGAGTTCCATTTTACGGACTCAAGAGAAGGAAAAACTTTTAGAGATCATTTTGTTTCTTTAACAGGGCAAGAAGTAAAAGAATTAATACGCGATATTAAAATAATTAACAATTTACATGGTTCAGATAAAAAAAAACCAACTGAGCAAGAAAGTTCTACAGGTCATGTCCGTTCTTTTCGTCGGGCAGTTTACCCAATTCGAGATCTTTCAGCTGGAGAAATTATTCTTGAAGAAGATTTAATTGTACGTCGCCCTAACCATGGAATAGATGCAAGAGATACGGGAAAGATTATAGGTTTAATGGCCAAAATAGATATTAATAAATTATCCAAATTATCTTGGGAAATGTTTGAGAAATCGGAATAATGCTTAGTCGCTTCTTTCAATATTATAATTTTAGGGTAAAACCGAAATTATTAGGGTGGATTACCCGTTTTCTTTATTCGAATAAAAATATTATTATTGGTAATAACTTTACTTGTGATAGCATTCCAAATATTTTTATTGGTAAAGACTCTTCACTAACAATTGGCAACAATACTCAATTTAGAAAAAATATTGAAATACGAGCACATGGACAATCATTATTAAAAATTGGCTCCAACGTTCGAATCGATAGAGGTGTAAGGTTATTATCTACTAACCAAAGCCAAATTGTAATTGGAGATCGAACTGCCATCGGGTTGTATTCTGTATTTAATGGCGGTGACGATATTATTTTGGGCGAGGCATGTCTTATTTCAGGATTTGTTTATTTACAAACTAGCATGCATTCTCATGATTATGGTACCTATATAAAAGATCAAGGTTTCTCACATGCACCGGTGATTTTAGGCAATGATATTTGGCTTGGCGCCCATGCAGTCATTTTACCTGGTTGCCATTTATCCGATGGGGTAATCGTTGGTAGCAATGCAGTTGTAACATCACCCATAGATACAAATAAAATCGTAGCCGGTGTTCCAGCTAAAGTTATCGGAGACCGAAAAAAACGATGACATCTTTACAATATCCTAAAATATCTGTTTATATAACTAATTATAACTATGGGCAGTTTATTAAAAAAGCCATTGATTCAGTTTTAAATCAAACTGAAAAAGATTTTGAAATAATCTTGATTGATGATGGGTCGACAGATGATTCTATTCCTTTAATTCAATCCTACATTGATCATCCAAAAGTCAAAATTATTCTACAGCAAAATAAAGGGCTGACAATTTCAAACAATCTGGCTTTGAAATTATCTCGCGGAAAATACATCATGCGTCTCGATGCAGATGATTATTTGGTAGAAACCGCCTTAGAAAAATTATCAGCTATTTTAGATAAGAGAGCAGAGATCGGAATGGTTTTTGGAGATTATTACATGGTTGATGAGAGTGAAAATATTCTTGAACATTTTCGCCGGCATGATTTTAACCAAGATGTAAAATTGTTAGATCAGCCTGCCCATGGAGCTTGTACTATGTTTCGGGTAGAATGTTTAAAACAATTGGGTGGATATGATGAATCCATTACTCGCCAGGATGGATATGAATTATGGTTAAGGTTTATTGAAAAATTTGAAGTCAGTAATATTAACACACCCCTATTCTATTACAGGCAGCACGGGAATAATTTAACATCTCAAGAAGATAAACTTTTAGATACCCGAACAGAAATATTAAAAAAGCACGCTAAACGGAAAATGACATCTCCTTCGAAAGGATTCGCAATTCTACCTATCCGGGGCTCATTTATCGATGATCGTAGTTTACCCTTTACAAAAGTTGGTGATACCACATTGATTGATCGCGCTGTTGAATTTATTTTAAGTTTTCCGCCCATTACTCAACTCATTTTAACCTCCCCAGATCAAGATGTTATTGATTATGCTAAAGGTAAGTGGGATAATAATATTTCTATTATCCATCGTCCAAAAAATCTATCCTATATTAATTCCCCTCTCGAGCCTGTTGTTCAACATGCTATAAATAATATTAATTTGGGTTCAGACTATGATTTTTTCATGCTCACCAATTTAGAATCCCCATTTAAGAAAAGTCAGATGATAGAATCGGGTATCAATATTATGCAAATTTTTGATGTTGATACTGTCGTAGGAGTGAGACCCGAAAGAAGTTTATTATTAAACCATGATGGGAAAGGAATGAAATTTCTTGCCGAACAGGGTGAATTCAGACTAGAAAGAAATGAGTTATTTAAAATGGTGCCTGGTTATTTAATCCGTGATTTTAAATCGTTTAAAACTTCGGGGAAATTATTTGGAGACATTGTGGGTCATGTAATGTTTGATCAATTATCTGCATTTAGAATAACAAATCAACTTGAATGTAACATTGCTGACTATCTCGCTAAAAATAATAAATGATTCCTAATGATTTAATCCAATGGCTTCGACCAGTCGGAAAGGAACGATTATTATTTTTTATAAGCCATATTTTATATAATATAGTTTTATTTATTGTTGCTATTATAGCTGCTAAAATTGCTGGGCCTGAAAAATGGGGACTGATTACTCTCTTAATGCTGGTTGCAACCTATTCAGGTTTTTTAACACTTGGAATTAATAATGGGATGGGGATTGCACTTCCACTAGCCATTGGTAAGAATGATGATTCGAATATTCTAAAAATAAAATCTACTGTTTTTAAAGCATTATTTATAACATTAATACCAATTGGGATTTCTCAATTTATACTTATTTATTATTGGCAAAAACCGCTTATAGATTGGGTCATATTATTCGGTTTTACACTAAGTTTCCAATTATTAACATATTTTAAAATTCAGCTTCGGTCTTATGAAAATTTTAAACTTTTTACCTTAGCCTACTTTGTTCAAATCATTAGTCTATCCATTGGGCTACTCGGATTAATTCAGGGATGTCATTATCTAGTTATTGTTGGTCTGGGGAATCTAATTGCTGGTTTATTTATTTGGCTAAAAATAAATGTAAAACCTTCCTTCCAAATTCATAAAAAATCTTTAATCCAAATATTAAAGATTGGATTACCTGTTATGACAGCTGGAATTGTTGGCGAATTATTGTTAAGTGTTGATCGAATTCTTATTTCAATTTTTTTAGAAGATATTCAATTGGGCTACTATGGATTCAGTTCAAACTTTTTTAAAGGGGTTAGGATAATTGGAGTAGCTGTCAGCATAATAACATTACCTAAAATTGTGAAATCTTTTGCTAAACAAGATTATCAGCAAATGCTCCGTTACAGTGTAATCCAACAATGGAGTTCCTTTGGGTTAATGGGAATTGCTTCGATTATTACAGGCATTAGCCTTTATTATTTGGTTCCAATCTTTATGCCCGAATTTGGATCATCCATTCGGGTGAGTTATATTCTTTTGGGAGTTGCAACACTAATTCCTTTAGGCTTTTATCCTCATATTTTAAATACTATCGGAAAACAAAAAGTATATTTGATGACTCAAATATTTGGTATTGGTTTAAATGTAATTATCTCGACAAGTTTCATTTATTTAGGTTACGGGATCGATGGTGTCGCCTTGGGATCCTTGATTTCTATGGTAGCCTATGTGATATTAATTAGGTATCTGGGCAGCAACGCTGTTCATCATCTGATAAATGGTTAATGAAAAAAGCAATAATATTTCTTTCATTTACAACATCACAAAATCAATCAATTCAAAATTGTATTGATTATTTCAAATGTTCTGATAGTAAAAATACTGACTTTTTAATTGTAAGTAACGCCGGTCGTATCCCAAATGGGATTACCGATTCTAATCAACTTCAATTAACTAAAGTAACAAATTGGCAACAAGGGTTCAAGCAAATCTTTTTGAGACAAAATTCAAAAAAATTAAATTCGTTCGTTAAATCCATTCCTGAATACGATGAAATTGAAATTTGCGTTCCTCATTTTCTCAATATTCTTTGTAACTATTTTGTTAATTTTTGTTTACAAAAATTAAAATCTTCAAATATTATTATATCCCTTTATCCCGATGGAATGTTATCCTACCAACCCTTTGAGATTCATAGCCAATTTCAAATGGAATCCATTTACCGATGGTTCGGTGGTTGGCTGTCCGGGATGCGATACACACTATTCAGTGGGCCTGTGGCAGACCCATTTTCATGTGTTAAAAAAATCTACTCCTATATTCCGGATATTACAATTCCTTATCAAAGTGAAGAAATTATTAAAATTGAATTTCCAATACAAAAACTTCATGGTGATAATATTTTAATATTGGGACACTTTAACCAAACCAAATTTGATTTAGATTATCTTAAACAGTTTAATAAAAAGATTCTTTTATTTTTATCGAAAGAGAAATATGGATCCATTTACTATAAGCCCCATCCCAGAATTGCCAACATCTCCCATGATGCATTTTATCAGTCCATTATAAAAATACCTGACATCAATATCAAATTGTGTCATGATGACACACCAGTTGAATCATTGCTTAAGTCTATTGGTGCATCAATTATTATCGCAGCCGTTAGTACATCAATGATTAATTTGAAATTGAAATATAATAACCAAATATCCTGCTATTATTTTGGGCTTAATGATTATGTCCATCCAAAATATGCAACCTATTATGAGAGCGTTTTCTCCTATCTTTCAATAAAACCATTACGTGATCCTTATGAATAATACAATATTAAGGGGGGTTACATCTAGCGCATTGCTTACGGTTTATTTATTCAATATCCTTTGCATGATATTTTCATTTAAATCAACTTTATTTGATTACCCTGGATTCAGTCCAATTGGTATTATTTCCATATTGTTATTTATTGGGATTATTGTACTGTGCACTTTTTATAACAATTTATTCTTTTTTTTTATACCTTTCATCACTCTGGCATTTCCCAATATTATTAATGACTTTTTCCCATCCTTTATGATGGGGCCTTTATCAGAGAATCGAGTTGCTTCATTTTCGTTTTTTACTCATATCGATCTATTCTTATTATTTGGAATTTTCTTATTTAAACATGAAAAACCCAATGAATTACACGGTAAAGGTTTATTTTATCTTATTTCGTTTATTGTAACTATTTGTGTCTTTTTTATTCTAACTATTATTTTAACATCATCATTAGATTTATTGTCTTTATTTGCTATAGGCACCTATCAAATTCGATATATTTTTCTTTTCTTATTGTATTTGGTACAAATAAAATTATCAAGAACTCGTATTCGCCTCATTGTATACGGCCTATCTTTTTCAGTATTATTTTTGTTTATTGAATCCATCTTTTTTACTCTTGTTGGAGGAAAGAGCACGCTGGCAAGCGGTACCCTTGCCGTAAATGTTTATGCCAATATTATTGCAGCCATTCTATTATTTTTCACATTTATAAATACAAAGGCTTATCAATTCAATCCAATTTATTTCCAACCTATTCGATTAATTACCATAGCTATCGGTTTTACCATTTTAATATTGAATGGGACACGTATAGCTATGGTATCCTTGATGGTGGCTGGAGGTTTATATTACCTTTTAACCACTTTTAATTTTAAGAGTATTATTCAATTAATATCTCGATTGGTTGGGTATGGCTTGTTATTTGCATTCTTGATACTCATTGCTCTTCAATTTGACCGATTTAAAAGTATCATTATTGTTATGACTGATTTAATAAATCTCGATTTAAAATTCAATGAAAATACTGCATCCCTATTTGCCAGATTATTTTTATATAAAGTATCCGGGAATATGATTTTGGACCACTGGTTAATCGGCATTGGACCTGGACGTTGGAATTTTTTGAAATATGATTTTGGTTTCCAACAAACAGGAACCATATTGACAAATGTCCTTTTAGATCCTCACAGTGACTATTTGTCTTATATATCACAATATGGATTGTTTGGGTTTATTATGATAGGATTTATACTTATTTTTCCGGCAGTTCAGTTCCTGAAAAATCCAAAAAATGTCCTTTCTTTTTTTGGTATAATTCCGTTCACACTTTTATTTAGTGGATTGACTAATTCAAACACATTGAAACATCAAGTTTTTGCTTTATCAGGATTGATTATATTTATTGTAACTCAGAAGTTGTTACATCAAAACTCATTCGATAGTGAAACAATACAAACATGAAAATTCTATTCATAGGTACTCGCGGAATCCCTGCCGATTATAGTGGATTTGAAACATGTGTTCAAGAAGTAACAAAACGGCTTGAAAACAAACATGAATTGATTGTTTATGCTCGTAAAGGCCATTATGATTCTCATCCTGAAAAAATTGGAAATATTAGAATGGTCTATCTTCCAGCATTCAATTCAAAATCGTTTGAAACATTATCACACACATTTCTGTCTGTTTTCCATGCACTGATTTTCCATTGGTCCGCCGTCTATATGGTTTTTAATGCAGCTAATAGTTTTGCTTTGATTCTTCCTTGGTTATTTAGGCGTAAGATTGCTATTAATACAGATGGTCTTGAATGGGAACGTGATAAATGGAATCAAATTGGTAAATGGTATTTCCAAGCTGCGGCATGGTTTTCAACGAAAATTGGTAATGTAATTGTTGCAGATGGTAAAGAAATGTCCAAATACTATCTTGAACGTTGGAACTGCCCATCCTCGATTATAGAATACGGAGCATACATTTGTGATTCAAATAACTCTTCTGTGTTAAACCAATATAATGTTGAACCGGGGAAATTTATTTTACAAATTACACGTTTTGAACCGGAGAATAATCCGCTTCTCACAATGAGATCTTTTAAGCAATTTAAAAAAGAAAATCCGGAATCTGTAACCAAGTTGATTCTTGTTGGTGGAGTTCCATATGAGTCTCATTATTCACGACTGATTCAAGAAGAAGTCACGGAAGATATTATTATACCCGGTTATATATTTGACAAGAATATTTTAGCTGAATTAAGAAATCATAGTTTGGCATATATTCATGGGAATCAAGTTGGTGGAACTAATCCAGCATTGTTGGAAGCAATGGGGTCTCATTGTTTAGTCATTGCTAGAGATGTCCGTTTTAATCGAGAAGTTTTAGAAAATGGCGGTTTGTATTACCGCAGAAATGAAACTAATTTGGCTGAACAAATGACAAAGGTTTATAAAAATGAAATTGATCGAAATGCAATGATTTCCTTTTGTATTCAAAAAATTAAAACATATTATAATTGGGATAGGATAGCGACAGAATACGAAAGAATGATCGTATCACTTTAAATTTAAAATTACAATTCTGGAGAATTCATGAAAATACTTATTACTGGTGGTGCAGGCTTTATCGGATCTCATTTATGTGAAAGACTAATAAATGATGGCAATGACGTCCTTTGTGTTGATAACTATTTCACGGGTACCAAGTCTAATATTATCCATTTGTTGGATAACCATCAATTTGAACTTATGCGTCACGACGTGACTTTTCCGCTTTATGTTGAAGTGGATCAAATTTACAATATGGCATGTCCTGCCTCGCCCATCCATTATCAATATGATCCAGTACAAACAACCAAAACAAGTGTCCATGGTGCCATAAACATGTTAGGGCTTGCAAAACGGGTTGAGGCGCGGATTTTCCAAGCATCAACCAGTGAAGTCTATGGAGACCCAACCCAGCACCCTCAACAGGAATCTTATTGGGGAAATGTCAATCCTATCGGACCGAGAAGTTGTTACGATGAAGGGAAACGTTGTGCTGAGACTTTATTCTTTGACTACTTTCGTCAGCACAATTTGGATATTAAAGTTGGAAGGATTTTTAATACCTATGGCCCAAGAATGCGTCCTGATGATGGTCGTGTAATTTCTAATTTTATTGTACAGGCTTTGACTGAGAAAGACATTACTGTCTATGGTAAAGGAGATCAAACAAGATCCTTTTGTTATGTAGATGACCTTGTGGAAGGAATTCTAAGGCTCATGAATACAGAAAAAGGTGTTACCGGTCCAATGAACCTGGGGAATCCTATTGAATACACAATATTGGAGATTGCAGAAATCGTCATTGACCAGATTGGATCTAAATCCAAAATTATTTTTGAATCTCTACCAGAAGATGATCCTAAACAACGGCAACCTGATATTTCATTTGCAAAGTCAGAGCTTAATTGGGAGCCGAAGACCCAATTGAAAGAAGGATTAGATAAAACAATTCATTATTTCGACCAAATTCTATCTAATAATGTCAATGGTTGAACGTTGGACCTATTGAGTTAAGTTTTAAATACAAAATCAACAAATATGAGTAATACCATAAAATCAAAAACAGTCAATTGGATCTTAACTATTCTTGCTGATAGTCTATCATTTTGGGGTGTGTTTTTCTTTTGTATTATGTTATACAATACTGGGTTATTTGGCTTTGCAAGATCCGTTTTTGATGTAACCTTATTCGAAGTTTTTTTGGCATATTTATTATTCATTTATGTATTATACAACAATGGTGCCTACAGAAAAAAACGAGACTTTGCGGGAATTCAGCGTCTAAAAGGTGTTATCAAGGGTGTGTTACAGGCAGTCGTCATTTACATTGTATTGGCATATACTATTAAGTACCAAATTCCCAGAATTATATCTGTTACCTTCATTGTTACAATCCCAATTATAGTAATTTTTTCACGTATTTTAGTCCAATTAATTGAAGCTAAACTTTTTCACCATTTGAATCAAGAAAATGTGTTGGTATATGGCGCCGGAACTGTTGGGAAGGCATTTGTATCTGCAGTTGAAAAACTCTCAGCCGCACCCTTAAATATTATTGGATTTGTGGATGATAGAATTCATACAGGATATACAATTGATAATCCAATTCCAGTTCTAGGAGGATTAGAAAATGTAGAATCCATTATAAAAGAATATAAGATTGACCATATTATTGTAGCAATCAATGAGCCAAAACCAGAAATAAATCTATCTTTAATGGATATCTCTAACCGGCACCATGTAGCAATGAGTTTTCATCCGACACAAAAACTTTTTGAAAGTAACCCATATAAATTGAAGGATATTGCAGGGCTCCCCCTTTTATCAACCACGCAGCAAAAAATTGATCCAAAACCGTTTTATGATTTATTTAAACGAATGTTAGATTTTTCAATCGCATTTATTGGAATTTCTATTACTTTTCCACTTTGGCTTTTTATTGGTTTAGTTATAAAGATTAATAGTAGCGGCCCTATATTTTTTACTCAATCTCGTATTGGTTTAAATGGGGAATCTTTCAAGATCTTCAAATTTAGAACTATGAAAACTGATTCTAAAAAATATGCCCATTGCCCTACAGACAAAGATGATATCCGAATAACATCATTTGGTCGTTGGTTACGCAAATTGAGTTTAGACGAAATTCCACAATTAATAAATGTTTTAAAAGGTGAAATGAGTTTAGTAGGGCCTCGCCCTGAAATGCCCTTTATTGTCGACACTTACGAATCCTATGAGAAAAAAAGATTGTCTGTTATGCCTGGAATTACAGGACTTTGGCAAGTAAGTCCAGCTCGGAATGCTGAAATCCATGACAATCCAGAATATGATCTACTCTATATTGAACACCGAGACCTGAGTTTGGATATCCTTATTCTTATACTGACAATTGTATTTGTTTTCCGGTCAGTCACCCATTAACAACATGAAATATACTTTATGCCTCCTAACTGCTCTTGAAATTCTAGCTGGTGGAGATATACCACTTACTTTTTACCCACAATTTTCTGCAAATTATTTTTCTACCGGTTCTATTCACCATTTCAATGATATAGATCAAACATCTCTTGCCACTATTGGATTGGGAGCATCCAAAAAAGAAGGATTATTTTCTATTACCGGTTTATTTCAATTTACATCTGCTCACGAATTAGCCTATCAATCAACGTTCCTAAATCCAGAATTAAATATTGAAATGAAAAGAGGATTTATTGAAAGTCAGGATACGTGGTTTGAATCATCTAATTTGAAAATTGCATACCAAACGAATACATTTTTAGCCTCATTTGGAAAGTACAACCAATCTTGGGGACACGGAAATTCTTCTCTTATTCTATCAAATAATTTACCAAGTTACCCACAAGCAGGATTTTCATGGAAAATGTCCAAGACCCTAACATTAGAATATTTAATTGGGTCCTTATCAAGTCAAATTGTGGATTCAAGTTCAACCGATTTGTATAATAATGTCGGCTCAAGAAATACTTTCTTTTCTCGTTCAATTGCTGCACATCGAATTATTTGGAAACCATCTTCCTCTTTCATATTCAATGCTATGGAAACCGTAATATTTGGTGATAGAACTATTGATGTACATTACCTTCTTCCTTTTATTCCATTCTGGTCAATGCAGCATTACACCGGGGATATTGATAACGTACAAATGTGCGGTGAAATTATTTGGAGAATGAAAGACAATTGGGATATTTATGGGTCATTATTTGTAGATGAGTGGAGACCTGAATGGACCTTTGATGAGAATAATCGAAATTGGTTTGGCTATCAATTTGGGATAGCTGGGAATAGAGTTTTAAAAGAAAATGATGAATTCAGGGCAGAGTATACTTGGACAGATCATCGAGTATATCGTCATCGTTTTCCTATCAATGATTCTTATTCATACAATTATTCACTAGGGTTTTGGGCAGGACCCCACGCAGAAGAATCCTATTTTTCATACAATTTTCCTTTAAAAGGAATGGAAATAAGATCATTTATTTCACGTGTTAAACGGGGGGAACTCACTGATAAAATGTTAGAGGATCAGTATAATGATATTGTTAATAAGCGAGATTCAGGTGAAACTGAAGAAAGAATAGTTGCGTCTCTTATTTGTAAAAAAGGATTTGTAGATAATAAAGTCTTTCTTAGATTTGGTTGTGAATGGATCGATTGGCAAAATCCTGGCTTTGATCCGTATTCACCAAATAATAATATTCCAGATTTATCTAAATTTTCAATTGTGATTGGGGTGTCTGCTATAACACCCGTTTCATTTGATTAAACCAAAAGCTCTTTTAAATATTCGCCGTATTCATTAGTATATGTTTTAGCCAATTTCTCCAAACCCGAATGATCAATAAACCCTTGATTAAAAGCGATTTCTTCCAAACATGCCACTTTTAATCCCTGCCTATCCTCAATCGTTTTAATGAAGTTAGATGCATTATTCATAGCTTCCTGAGTCCCTGTATCCAACCAAGCATACCCACGACCCATGAGTTCAACACGAAGACGATTTTGATTTAAATAGGCTTGGTTAACTGAAGTAATCTCCAATTCCCCACGAGAAGACGGTTTTACATTTTTTGCTATTTCAACTACATCATTAGGATAATAATATAATCCAACCACAGCATAATTTGATGCTGGGATTTTGGGTTTTTCTTCGATACTCGTAGCTTGTCCTACATCATTGAAACCCACCACACCATATCTTTGGGGATCCTTTACACCATACCCAAATACAACTGCATTATCCTTTTCTTCTACTGTTAAAACACTCTTTGCCAGCATGCTTACCAAGCCATGGCCGAAGAATATATTATCACCTAGAATGAGAGTTACAGGATCACCTCCTATAAAATATTCTCCCAGAATGAATGCTTGTGCTAATCCATCCGGTGATGGTTGGATGGCATAGGAAAGGTTGAGACCAATATGATGACCATTCCCAAACAATTGTTCGAACCTCGGAGTGTCTTCTGGTGTTGAAATGATCAAAATATCCCTGATACCTGATAACATCAATGTAGATAGAGGATAATATATCATAGGTTTATCATAGATTGGCAGGAGTTGTTTGGACACAACTCTTGTCGCCGGATAAAGCCTAGTACCGCTACCACCTGCTAAAATAATACCCTTCATTTTTTTATTACTCCTAATCTTTCCTGTCTGTAATTATTATCCTGAATCATCTTCCACCAGTTTTGATTATCCAAATACCAATGAATTGTTTTTCGAATCCCTGTTTCAAATGATTCATTTGGAGACCATCCTAAATCATTTCGGATTTTTCCAGCATCGATGGCATATCGAAAATCATGTCCGGGTCGATCTTTAACAAATGTAATCAAATCAGAATAGCTAGATCCATTTTTGCGAGGAGAGATTTCATCCAAAAGAGAACAAATGATAGTAACCACATCTATATTTTTAATCTCATTATTTCCACCGATATTATATGTCTCACCTATTTCACCTTTGGCTAAAACCGTGTGAATTGCATCGCAATGATCCCCAACAAAAAGCCAATCTCTTACATTCTCTCCCTTTCCATAGACAGGAAGTGGGTTTCCTTGAAGACAATTAATGATCATAAGCGGAACCAGTTTTTCCGGAAACTGGTATGAGCCATAATTGTTTGAGCAATTGGTAATCAAGGTTGGTAATCCAAAGGTACGATTCCATGCACGAACCAAATGATCCGA
>Ga0209709_10000976_pt1 | contig 26963 bp, 25 predicted proteins | sample ArcticOcean_MG_C_2_FD_187435 | JGI IMG/M metagenome (GOLD analysis project Ga0209709, IMG submission 187435) | Marine microbial communities from western Arctic Ocean - ArcticOcean_MG_CB4_136 (SPAdes) (version 2) | ecosystem: Environmental > Aquatic > Marine > Oceanic | place: Arctic Ocean...
AAGTGCCTTCATATTAGTTGTATTAATCATTTATTTATTTCTTGGAAATATAAAAGCTGTAATTGTTCCAGCTGTTGCTTTACCTGTAAGTTTAATAGCATCTTTTTTAGGGCTTTACTTATTTGGACTATCGATAAATATTTTTGTTTTACTAAGTTTTATCTTAGCAATAGGTATAATTACTGACGATTCGGTAATAATGACCGATGCAATTTACACCCGAATTGAAAATGGAGAAAATTCTTTAGTTGCAGCATACAAAGGATCAAAACAAATCAGTTTTGCAATCATAGCTACCACATTGATTCTTGTAGCTGTATTCCTTCCTTTAATTTTCATTGATGGTATTGCAGGAACGCTATTTAGAGAAACTGCAATAGCTCTTTCTGTTTCTGTTGTAGTTTCTTCATTTGTGGCTCTTACGTTGTCTCCAATGTTAGCAAGTAAGTTTTTAAAAAAACAAACAAAGCAAAATTTTTTTGTTGTTAAATTTGATAGATTTTTTAAATCACTATCAAATTTCTATCAAGAAACTCTTATTTATTGGTTAAATAAAAAAAAAATTATAATTTCATTCATCATTTTTACTATTGTTACATCTGGTGTTTTGTTTACATTTACAAAAAAAGAATTACTGCCCATGGAAGATCGGGGTGTTTACCTTGTTCTTGGTTTTGCAGATGAGGGCAGTTCATTTGAATATACTGAAAAACGAGCACAGGATGTAGAAAAAAGGTTAATACCTCTTCTTCAAGCTGAAGATAGTCCTTATGAAAGATTTATTATGAGAGTTCCTGGATTTGGTAGTAATAAAAATTCATTTAATAGTTTTATAATCATTGCATTATTAGATAATTGGGCTGATAGAAAAAAAAGTTCACTGACAGTTATGAGGGAAGCAATTGGAAAAATAGTAACTGTACCAGAGACTGTAGCTTTTCCAATTTCTCCACAGTCTATTAGAGTCTCTAGTTACAATAAGCCTGTTCAGATGGTTATATTAGGTAATAGTTATGAAGAATTAGAAAATATACAAAATCAAGTAATAACCAAACTTAGAAAAAATAAAAATTTATCTAGAATAGAATCTGATTATTCAAGGGATAAACCTGAAATAAAATTAATCATTAATAAAAATAAAGCTAAAGACTTAGGTGTTTCGACTGACTCTATTGGTAAAACTTTAGAAACTCTTTATGGGGGAAAAACAGTAACAAAATTTAATAAACTAGGTAAAGAATATCCTATTATTCTTCAACAGTACTTAGAAGATAGAAGAACAAAAGAAGGACTGGCTAAGATATTTGTAAGATCAGAAACAACAGATAAATTAATTTCACTAGCAAACTTAGTGGAATTTAAAGAGGAAGGTTCTGCCAAAAAATTAGCAAGATATAACAGGCAAAGTGCCGTTACCATATCTGCAAATATATCTGAATCTTACACGCTTACAGAAGCAATATCATACTTAGAAAAAACAGTTGCTGAAATTGGTGTAAACAATCAAATTGCATGGAAAGGAAAGTCAGAAGAACTTAAAGAAACTAGCAATGAGTTATTTATTATCTTTGGACTAGCTTTCTTGACGGCATATTTGGTAATGGCAGCAACTTTTAATTCATTTATTCACCCATTTATTATTATGTTAACCGTCCCTCTTGCTTTATTTGGGGGATTGGTTTTTATTTTATTCTTAAATAGTTCCATTAATATTTTTTCACAAATAGCGCTTGTAATACTCATTGGTATATCCACTAAAAATAGTATTCTGATAGTTGATTATGCAAACCAGCTAAGAACATCTGGAAAAAATATTGAAATATCAATTAAAGAAGCCTGTCAGTTAAGATTTAGACCAATAATGATGACATCAATAAGCACAATGATAGCAATGATGCCTCTAGTTATAGGTAATATTGGACCAGGAGCCGGTGAATCATCAAGGTTAGCTATTGGTGCTACTATTTTAGGTGGCATGATAATATCTACTTTCTTTACGTTATATGTAACCCCAACAATGTATTTGGTTCTAGCAAAAAATACTAAAAGAATTGACGCTGTAGATATTGAACTAAAAAAACAACTTCGTTAAAAAATAATATATTTATTTTTATTTAGTCTTTTCTGACATTTATTTAATTGAGATTTATATTTATCTGACTGATTTTTTACTTTTTTAGCTAACAAAATAACTTTTTGATTACTCCTATAATTCTTATAATTGCCCCAACCCTCATGATAAGCAAGGTACTGCTTAAATGCATCTTTTTTTGAAATTTTTAAAATTTTTGTAGTTTTGTTTGTGTACCACCCTATAAAATCTACACTATCTTTAAATCGTGTTCTTGTGGCAAACTTATTGCCTGTTTCTTTTTTATACTGACTCCATGTTCCTTTAACAGCTTGTGAATAACCAAAAGAACTTGATGGTCTTTTAAATGGTATAATTTTAAATAGTTTTTGTCTTGCTGGTTTCGCCAACCAATCAAAATCTGATTCCATTTTAATTATTGCTAATTGAACATAAATAGGTGTTCCCCATTTTTCTTCTGTTTTTTTTGCATGTTTATACCAAAGGTATCTTTCATTAAAAATTGAACAACTGTTAGATGTGTTTTGAGGTATAGAAGAACAAGCTGAAACAAATAATATTAGCGCAACTAAAAAATTATTAACTATTTTATTCATATTTTTTTTTAATCTTATAAACAACAAAAACTACTAGAACACCAATAATATTTCCAAATAAATCTCTCAGCTCAAAACCTCTATTGGGAATAAATATATGAAAAAATTCTAGAATGATGGATAATAAAAATAGATAATTAATTAAAAAATTAATTTTCTTAGAATTATAGTAAGCTAAAATTCCAATTGCAGACAAAACAATAAATACATAGAAATGATTAGAGGAAATTAAAAAATCTCGTGTAATTTGAGGTTGAATAGAGGTGTTATTGTACATAACATAACCAAATATACTTCCTGGATACAAATAAAATATTATTAGTATTAAATTAGCACAATGAAAGCTCTTAGTTAAAATACTGCTTATATTTTTCATAATAATTTTATTTATTTTATCCGTTTTATCAGTTATCAAAATATATCAAATGCCTCATTTAATTTTAGTTAGACATGGTCAAAGTGAATGGAACCTTGAAAAACGATTTACAGGTTGGGTAGATGTGGATCTTACTGGCCAAGGAAAGTTAGAAGCTTGCAAATCAGGTGAATATATTAAAGAGTTAAAGCTTAACATAAATTACTTTTTTTCATCTTTTCAGTTAAGAGCAATTAATACTCTAAAGTTAATTCAAGATACTTTAAGAGACAATAAAGAGCCTGTAAGAGCGTGGCAACTAAACGAAAGACATTATGGTTCACTAACTGGTTTAAATAAAAATGAAATGAAGGAAAAACTTGGTGCAAAAAAAATTCATGAATTTAGAAGATCTTGGGACATAAAGCCTGCTCCATTAAGCAAAAATAGCCCCTACCATCCACTAAACATTGAAACTTATAAGAAAGTCCCTGTAGAAAAAATTCCAGATACAGAGTCACTTAAAGACACTTATGAAAGAGTATTAGAATATTATAATTCTGATATTCAAAATAAATTATTAGAAAATAAAAATATTGTAATTTCAGCGCATGGAAATTCAATTAGAGCATTATGTAAATTTTTATTTAAATTAGATAATAAAAAAATATCATTACTTGAAATACCAACAGGTAATCCACTCCTGATTAATCTAAACTCAAAACAAGAAATTACTGAATGTAAATATTTAGATAAAGATAGAGCTAACGATTTACTTGTTTTTTAATAGTTCTTTGTAAACTTCTAAATTAGTCAAATGGTAAAAATCTACAAAGCTCTCATAACCATATAGCTTATTTTTATTAATTAATTTTTTCCAAATTTCTGATATTGAAAAATTATCAACTGAATAAAATTCAAATAATTTTTTATTAATTATTTGGCATCCAGTATAAATCAAATTATTTTTGACATATTTCTTTATTTTATTTTCCTCAAGATTAAAATCACCTTTTAATTTCTTATCAAAACTAAGATTTTTGTTAACAAGCAAAAGTATGTTTTTAATTTTATTGGAAAAATAATATTGTTCCATATTTAAAATCGGCTTTATATAATTGTCAGTCCAGACTGTGTCTGGGTTTAAAGTTAAAAAATCTGATTCATTTGAAGAGTTCATCATATTTAAAATCCCTCCACCTGTGTTTAAAATAGTTTTTCCATCATTTACTATTTTAATATCTAAACTAAATTTTTTTATATTTAGAAAGTTTTCAATTTTTTTTTCTAAATAAAATGTATTTATTATGACTTTTTTTATTCCTAAGGATTCTATTAAATTAATACAGTTTTCAAGTAGTGTAATCTCTTTAATCTTTAAAAGTGGTTTTGGTTCGTTTAAAGTTAATGGGTTTAATCTCTTTCCATAACCCGCACATAAAATCAATGCAGTATTAATTTTCATTTAATATTCCTTACTTCTTTAGAAAAATTAAAATCCATTATTTTTTTAAGATTATTAAATATTGCATTATTTTTAAGTCTCAATTCTATTAATTTCCAAGTGTAGGGAATTAGCTTTAAGTATCTTTTTTTCTTATCTCTAACAGCCAATCTTGTAAAAATTCCTATTATTTTCATATTTCTAAGCACTGATAATACTTCAAAGTCACTTAATAAACTGGCTTCATTAACGTACTTTTTATTTAATTTTAAATAATAATTATAAATATTATCTTTAAATTTTGTATTTGATTTAAACCTAACATCATCAATTAAAGACGCCAAGTCATAAGCTTTATTGCCTATTATTGCATCCTGTGTATCAATAATTGCTAATTGGTTTTTATGTTTCATTAAATTTGATACATGAAAATCTCTATGAACAAAAATATTATTTTTTAATTTTAGCTTAGATAATAAAAATTTTATTTGTTTTTTCATTTCAATATTGAAATTTAATATTTTTTTTTTAGATACGTATTTTTTTGCATACCAATCTAAAAATAAATTTGTCTCAGCAAACAATTTACTATTATTATAAATAGGAATTTTATAATTTTTTCCTTTAAAATTTTTAGTTTTGTTTTGTTTTATTTTTTTAATTTTAATAAGTAAATCAATAGATTTTTTATATAAGATTACTTTATTGCTTCCTTTTTTTTTTAATAAATTAAAAATAGTATCATTTCCAAAATCCTCAATTTCTATATAATTTTCTCTATAATTTTCTCTATATAATTTTGGTGCTAAAATCTTGTTTTTAATCAACAAATTATTTATTGCGTCATAAATTAGTAGATTTTTTTCTTTTTCTTTTTTTGAGCAAACTATGATCGAGTTAATATTATTAATTTTTTTTCTATAAAATGATCTAAACGATGCATCACCTTTTATTTTTTTTAATTTTGATTTATCTAATGACATTTAATCTTTCATTGTTTAAAGCTTTAATAGACAAAAATCTTTTATTTAAATCTTCTCCATATTTAAAAAATAGATCAATTTTATTTTCAATTTTTCTTTCAATTTTTTCGGGCCATTCAATTAATGTCAGTATTTCTTTGTAGTTTTCAAATAATCCAATATTTTGAACCTCAGCACTATTAGTTAGTCTATATAAATCATAGTGTTGAATAATGAGGCTTCCTACATCATACTCATTTACCAAATTAAATGTTGGGCTTGTAACTTCTGTTAATTTTAAATGATTATTTTTTTGAAGGTTATTAATCAGGTGTCTTATAAAAGTTGTTTTTCCAACTCCTATTTCGCCATGAAAAAAAACTACATCACCTTTTTTGAGTATTTTTGAAAAATTTTTAGCTAATTCAGCTGTCTTAACTTCTAAAGAGATATCTACTATTTCGCTATTAGTAGCGATAGGCATTGGGTTTAAATGGACCTTCTGTATCAACACTTATATAGTCGGCCTGATCTTTTGATAGTTTTGTAAGTTTTGCACCAACTTTTTTTAAATGAAGCATTGCAACTTTTTCATCTAAATATTTTGGTAGTACATAAACTTTATTTTCATAATTTTTACTATTGTTCCAAAGTTCTATCTGAGCCATTACTTGATTTGTGAATGAAGCGCTCATTACAAAACTTGGGTGTCCGGTTGCACATCCCAAATTTACTAATCTGCCTTTTGCTAAAAGAATAATTCTCTTTCCACCAACTAGTTCTATTTCATCAACTTCTGGCTTAACCTCTGTCCACTTATAATTTTTTAGAGCATCTACTTGAATTTCATTATCAAAGTGACCAATATTACATAATATTGCTCTATCTTTCATTTTTCTCATATGATCTGCAGTAACAATATCTATGTTTCCAGTTGCTGTTACAACTATATCAGCTTTATCAATTGCTTCATCCATCAGTACCACCTCATAGCCTTCCATAGCTGCCTGTAGCGCACAAATAGGGTCAGCCTCTGTCACCATAACTCTTGCCCCACTTTGTCTTAATGATGCAGCGCTACCTTTGCCAACGTCACCAAAGCCTGCAACAATTGCAACTTTGCCTGACATCATAACGTCTGTAGCTCTTCTTATTCCATCAACTAAACTTTCTCTACAACCATATAAATTGTCAAATTTTGATTTTGTGACTGAGTCATTAACATTAATTGCTGGAATCATTAAAGATCCATCTTTTTCCATTTTATTTAATGCTTTAATTCCTGTTGTTGTTTCCTCTGAAACTCCCTTAATATTTTTTAGTAAATCTTTATGATCGTTGTGCATGATTGCCGTTAAATCACCACCATCATCTAATAACATATTTGCTTTCCAATCTTTTTTTCCTTCGATTGTTTGTTTTATACACCATACAGCCTCCTCTTCAGTTTCACCTTTCCAGGCAAAAACTGGAATACCTGCTTTAGCAATTGCAGCAGCTGCATGATCTTGTGTTGAAAAAATATTACAAGAAGACCATCTTACTTCAGCGCCAAGATTTACCAATGTTTCAATTAAAACTGCTGTTTGTATTGTCATATGAAGACAACCTAAAATTCTTGCACCTTTTAACGGTGACTTACCTTGGTATTCTTCTCTTAATGCCATTAATCCTGGCATTTCACTTTCAGCTATAGAAATTTCTTTTCTTCCAAATTCTGCAAGGGATATGTCTTTTACTTTATAATCTTCCATGGTCGAGTTTCTAGCAACAATATTCCTAATAATCAACTAGGATTATATTTTAGGAAAAATAATTTCTATATTTGCTCCTTTTTGGTTTATATTATTAGAAGCGCTAATAATCGCACCATGTAAATCCACTAAATTTTTAACAATATTTAAACCTAACCCTGAATGTTCACCAAAATTATCGGGTCTATTGCTATAAAATCTATTAAAAATTTTGTTAGTATTTTTTTCTTTAAAACCTTTACCTTCATCAACAACCTGTAAAATTATTTTTTTATCTTCTTTTTTTATTATTTTAACCAAAATTTTTTGATTATCCTCACTAAATGAAATTGAATTATCCAATAAATTTGCGATTATCTGCTCAATCCTGTTTTCTATACCATATATGAAATACTCGTCTTTTGCCTCTTTATTAAAAAATTCAATTTTAATTCCTCGTTTAACTTCGTAAATGTTATTGAAATCATCAACAACAGATTGAGTTATAGTTTTTAGACTAATTTTTTTCATTTTTTCTTTACTTAAAGCAACTTCATCTTTTAATATTTGTGAATAGTCTGTAATCAATCTTTCAATTCTTTGAACATCATGGGTAAGGATATTAAGTAACTTGGCCCTTTGAGAAACATCTTCAGTTTCACCTAATATTTCTGATGCACTTTTTAATGAAGCAAGGGGATTTCTTATTTCATGAACAAGATCAGTTGAAAAATTTTCTGCATTATAAATTCTTTTTTGAAGGTTATTTGTCATATCCACTAATGACTCAGATAAGGCCCCAATTTCATCATTTCTATTTATTAAACTTTCTATATTTGTTTTCTTTTTACTTTTTTCTTTTATAATTTTTGTATACGAAACTAAGTTTTTAATTGGTTTTAAAAAAAATCTATTCAATACAAAAGAAAATATTAAAATAACAATAGCAACAATTAATGCAGTTCTAATTATAAAACTTTTTCTTTCACTTATCGCAGATTTAATGTCGTTGGCATTTTCTGTTATTGCTAAAAAACCTATATGCTTACCATCAAAACTAACACTTTTAATAGTTGTTAATTGGAATTGCCTGTTTTGCTCTTGTGTAAATGTAAAAATTTTTCCAAAATCTTTTGAGCTAACATAGTTTAACAAAATATCATTTAAAAAAATTGAATTATTTTTACTAGTAATTTTTTTACTTAAAATTTCTTCACTTTTTTTATTATCTAATGATTCAAATTCAATAACACCCAGTCTTTGAGAAAAAGATCTTGGGTCTAAATCTAACGTATCAGTATCTCCAACCAAGTTATAATTATTATCAAATAAAATAACTCTATCTAAATTTTGAAATAAAAATCTAGTTGAAAATAAAAATTTTCTTATATCTTCTTCATTAAATTTTATTTGAAGTCTCCGAATATGTTCAATGGTATTGTCTATTATTAAAATATGATTTGCCGTTTTATCTTTTATTAAACTAGGCTTAACACTACTAAGATAAATAACGGTAAAGCTTCCAATAATTATAAAAATTAAAAGGTTTATAAATAAAAACTTTTTTAATATAGAAAGATCTTTTAATAAAATATTGAACATTAACTAACGTTCCATCTATACCCACTACCATAACGAGTTTCTATTGCAGAAAAATTAACATCAATTTTCTTAAATTTTTTTCTTATTCTCTTAACATGACTATCAATAGTTCTATCTTCAATATCAGTATCTTCTCTATAGGCTATATCCATTAATTGTGATCTTTCTTTTATAATTCCTGGTCTTTTAGCTAATTCTTTAACAATCAAAAACTCTGTGGTTGTTAATTTGTCTGGTAACGGTTTTCCATCCCATTCGCATTCCAATTGTGATGGATCAAGTTTTAACTTACCATGTGAGATAATATTTTTTGTTTCTTCTATATTGTTATTGATATCTTTCTTTCTTAACTGAACTCTGATTCTTTCTATAAGAACTTTAATCGAAAAACCTCCAGATTTTTTTACAAAATCATCTGCTCCTAACTTTAGTCCTAAAAGTTCATCTATTTCATCATCTTTGGATGTCAAAAAGATTACTGGAAGTGATGTTTTTTTTCGAAGTTTTTTTAAAAGCTCCTCTCCATCCATTTTTGGCATCTTAATATCCACTATTGCTAAATCAGGTGGAGTTCTGGTAAGTCCAATTAAAGCACTTTCACCATCCAGATAAGTTTGAACTTTAAAACCCTCTTTTTCTAAAGCAATACTTAGGCTCGTAAGAATATTTCTATCATCATCTATTAGTGCGATTGTTTGTGTATGCATAAGATACTTTAAAAATACTAAATTGTTCTAATTTAGGCAATGCTCATTAATTAATGAAGTATTCCCCAATTATCGCCTGTATTTACATCTACTGTTAACGGTGTTGAAAAAGAGTGCAATTCACTTTCTGTAACACTAGTCATTTCTTCTTTTATAATTTTAGTTATAGTTTTGACCTCTTTTTCGGGAACCTCAAAAATTAACTCATCATGTATTTGTAATAATATTTTTGACTTATTATTTTTTAAATTTATGAATTTTTTATCAAGTCTAATCATTGCAAGCCTCATAATCTCTGAAGCAGAACCTTGGATGGGTGCATTTATTGCAGCTCTTTCTTGAAAGTTTCTAACATTAAAATTTTTATCATTAATGCTATTGAAGTGAGATCTACGACCAAAAATATTATTTACATAACCACTTTTTCTGCAAAATTTTATTGTATGATCCATATAAATCTTTATTTCAGGAAATCTTGAAAAGTAAGCATTTAAAAAATTGTTTGCTTCGTGATTAGAAACATTAATTTGTTTTGCGAGTCCATATTGAGAAATGCCATAAATTATGCCAAAATTTATTGCTTTGGCTTTTCGCCTCATATCTTGATTAACTTTTTTAACATCAACATCAAAAACTTGGCTTGCTGTGAGTGAGTGAATATCTTCATTGTTTTTAAAAGCTTTTTTTAATTCCTTAACGTCTGCTAAGTCTGCTAAAATTCTCATTTCTATTTGGTTATAGTCAGCTGATATTAAAATAAAATCTTTTTTTGATATAAATGCTTTTCTTATATCCTTGCCATCTTCTGATTTGATTGGAATATTTTGTAGGTTTGGATCACTTGAAGCAAGTCTACCAGTTGTTGTGGCTGCTAGTAAGAATGAAGTATGAACCCGTTTTGTTAAAGGATTAATATGCTCAGGCAAAGCATCTGAGTAAGTATTTTTTAGTTTAGATACTTGACGCCAATCTAGAATTAATTGAGGAAATTTATGTCCTTTAAATGCTAAGTCCTCAAGCACACTTGCATTTGTGGCAAAACTCCCTTTTCTAGTTTTTTTGAGTACAGCAATCTTTAAATCATTATAAATGACCTCACCTAATTGTTTTGGTGAAGCAATATTAAATTCTTTTTTTGAAATTTTAAAAACTTCTTTTTCTAATTTATTAATCTTTTTCTCAAATTTTTCAGACAATACTTTTAAAAATTTATTATCAATTTTTATTCCTTCGATTTCCATAAACGCTAGTATTTTTATTAAAGGCTTTTCAAAAATTTCATAAATATTAGTCAATTTTTCTAATTTTAAATTTCTATTAAATATTTTATATAATCTATAAGTAATATCGGCATCTTCAGCCGCGTACTCCATTGCTTTATTCAGCTCTACATCACTAAAATTTATTTCTTTTTTTCCTGTACCAACAATTTCTTTAAATGAAATTGTTTTATGTTGTAGGTGAATCTCAGATAAAGTGTCCATGTTGTGTCTATTTTTTCCAGCATCCAAAACATAAGACATTAACATCGTATCTTCCATTGAATTCATGTTTATCCCTTGTTTAAATAAAACAATAAAATCAAACTTAATATTTTGACCTATTTTTTTTACACTTTTGTCTTCTAAAAGTGGTTTTAATTTTTTAATTACTGTCTCTTTTTTTAGACATCCTTTAAACTTATGACCTATTGGAATATAGCAAGCTTTGCCAATCTTGGTGCTTAATGAAATACCCACTAAGTCTGCTTGATGCGCATCCAACGAACTTGTTTCAGTATCAATTGCTAATTCACCAGCTTCCTCTGCCTCATTAATCCACTCATCTATTTCTTTTTCATTGGTGATTAAGTGATAATTTTTTTTATTTATATTATGTTGTTTTTTTTCAGGCTTTGCTTCTGTTGCATTGTCTCCCAATTTGGGTTCTCCATATGCTGAGATTACAGAACTAAGAAGCCTATTAAATTCCATTTCTCTTAAAAATTTATATAACTTATCTTTATCAATCTCTTTCAACTTAAATTCTTCTATCTTTCTTTCAGCCGGGGCATTTTTCATTAGTGTCACCAATTTTTTACTGATAATTGCTTTGTCTTTATTTTCTATAAGCGTTTCTCTTCTTTTGTTTTGCTTTATTTCTTTTGCATTATCTAACAGTTTTTCTAAGGTGCCATATTTATTAATCAGTTCTGCCGCAGTCTTAACGCCTATGCCTGGAACTCCAGGAACATTATCACTACTGTCACCAGCCAATGATTGCACATCAATAACTTTTTCAGGTCCTACTCCAAATTTAGCTACTATATCTTCTGACGTTATAAATTTATTTTTCATTGGATCAAATAATCGAACATTTTTTTTATATAATTGCATCAAGTCTTTATCTGAAGAAACTATAGTTACCTTGGCACCCTTCGCTAAAATTTGCTCTACATATGTTGCTATTAAATCATCCGCTTCATAATTTGGAAGATCGACAGATGGTAAATTAAAAGCAACTACAGATTTTCTTATATATTCAAACTGTGGAGCTAAATCATCAGGAGCTTCAGATCTATTTGCTTTGTAATCAGAATAAATCTCGTTTCTAAAAGTTTTTCTGGCAGCATCAAAAATTACTGCAAAGTGAGTTGGCTTTTGCAAGTTTTCATTGGACTTTGAATCTTCTAGTAATTTAAAAAGCATACTACAAAAACCACTAACCGCACCTACAGGTAGGCCGTCACTCTTTCTGGTTAGGGGCGGTAATGCATAATAAGCTCTAAAAATATAACCAGAACCATCTATCAAATAAAAATGATCTGTTTTTTTTATTTTATCCATTAAATAATATTATCTTAATTATTTTAAATATTGTAAATGTATTAACACTCATGGACAAAAAAAATATACTTTCTGTTAAAAACTTAAAAAAAATTTATTCTAGTAAACAGACTGGGGATAACCACGCATTAAATGATTTAAACTTGGACGTGAAAGAAGGAGAAATTTTTGGTCTTCTTGGTCCTAATGGAGCTGGAAAAACTACTTTCTTGAACATATTAGGAGGCACAGTAATTAAAACATCTGGAGAAGTTAATGTTTGGGGTTTTGATTTAGATAAAAATCCAAGACAAGTAAGGGCTTCTATTGGAATAGTGCCACAAGAAGTTAATCTTGATCCATTTTTTAGTCCTAGAAAATTGCTAGAGTTACAGGCTGGACTTTATGGAATTCCAGCTAAAGATAGAATAACTGATGCTATATTAAAATTAGTTTCATTAGAAAAGCAGGCAAATAGCTATGCTAGGAGTTTATCTGGAGGAATGAAAAGAAGACTGTTAATGGCAAAAGCACTGGTGCATCAGCCACCTATACTTTTTTTAGATGAACCAACTGCTGGTGTTGATGTCGAATTAAGAAAGAATTTGTGGGAAAATGTAAAAATGCTTAATGGTCAAGGTGTAACAGTTATTTTGACAACTCACTATATTGAGGAGGCAGAAGAGATGTGTGATAGAATAGGTATTTTGAATAAAGGTAATTTAATTGCACTAGATAGCACAAAAAATCTTTTAGAAAGAATACAAACGAAAAGAGTAACCTTTAAAACTGACAAACAATTTAATTTTACAGGTAATATTTTGGAATCTTTAAATATTATATCTAATAAGCAGAATGAAGTTTGCATTTCATATGAAAAAAACAAAGTCAATATAGATCAAATAATAAATTTAATTAAAAATGATGGTGTCAAGATTAAAGATATTAAGACAGATGATGGCGATTTAGAAGATGTTTTCCTTAATTTGATAAAAAACTAGATTATTAAAGAAATTAATAGTAAATTAATTTATGGAACTTATTAGAACTAATATAAGTAAAAAAACTTTAAGATCTCTAGTTATAATTTTTACTGGATCTTTAGCTTTAATACTATCAGCAAAATTAAAAATACCTTTTTATCCAGTGCCAATGACTATGCAAACTTTTGTTGTGCTTTTCCTTGGAATTACATTTGGCTATAAAATTGGGTTAGCAACAGTTGGCCTTTATCTTTTTGAGGGAGTAATTGGACTTCCTGTTTTTTCTAACTCACCAGAAAGAGGAATTGGTCTAGCATATTTTACAGGCCCAACAATGGGGTATCTAATTGGTTTTATGTTTGCTACTTTTTTATCAGGTTATTTAAATTTAAAAACCAATATTTTTTTTATTTTTATAAAATTAACTTTATCAGTTTCTATAATTTACATTTTAGGATTATTGTGGTTAGGAAGTTTAATTGGTTGGGACAAACCAGTATTTCAATTAGGTGCAATGCCTTTTCTACTAGCAGAATTATTTAAAATTTTATTATTAACTTTAATTGCAAGACCGTTAATTAACTTTAAAGAGTCTATCTAGGAGATCTTTTAGATAAAATTCTTTGTAAAGTTCTTCTGTGCATTTTAAGACGTCTGGCTGTTTCAGAAACATTTCTATTGCAAAGCTCAAATACACGATGAATATGTTCCCACTTAACTCTGTCTGCTGACATTGGGTTTTCAGGTGGTTGTGCTTTAGTATTAGGATTTGCTAAAAGAGCTTTTTCTACATCATCTGCATCTGCCGGCTTAGCAAGATAATCAATTGCTCCCTCCTTTATTGCTGCTACCGCAGTAGGGATATTACCATACCCAGTTAACATTATGATTCTGCTTTCATTGTTCGAATTTTGAATTTCCTTTACAACTTCAAGTCCATTACCGTCACCTAGTCTTAAGTCTACAACTGCAAATGTGGGTTTTTTTGATTTAATTGATTCGATACCTGCTTTTACACCTTCTGCTTGAGTCACTATAAAACCTTTTTTTTCCATCGCTCTGGCCAGTCTTTCTCTAAAGGGATTATCATCATCCACTATTAGTAAAGATTTATCCTCAAAATCACTTAGTTTTTTTAAATTATTTGGATCAAGCATGGAATATATATGGTTATTTTTTTTTTAAATTCAACACTTATTATTTACTTTACATTAATTAACTAAAGGCTTAATTCTTCGCGAATATAAAGTTTTTATGCTATTTATTAAAAACTTTTTTTACTAAATTTTTTTTGGGAGCATATGCAATGCAAAAATTTAAAAATGTTGATGAAATCGTAAGTCAACTAAGACCAGAAAGACCAGCTTATTGTATCAGAAAAAAATCGATACATATTGCGTCAAAAACCTTTCAAAATAAATTTCCTGGTAAAATTCTATATGCTGTAAAAACTAATCCGCATCCAGAAGTGCTAAAAACAGTTGTTGAAAGTGGAATTAGGGATTTTGATGTAGCATCAATAAAAGAAATTGAAGCTATAAGAAAAGTGAACCCTCATGCGAAATGCTCTTATATGCATACGGTAAAAAGCAGCGAAAGCATAAGGGAAGCATATTTTAAATTTGGAGTTAAGGCATTTTCATTAGATACAAAAGATGAGCTTATAAAAATTATTAAAAGTACAAATAATGCAAAAGATTTAGAATTGTTTGTAAGAGTTTCTGTATCAAACGAGCATGCAGAAATAGATTTGTCAAAAAAATTTGGCGCCTTAACCTCAGAAGCTATAGGTCTATTAAGATTAGCAAAACAACACGCAAATAAAATTGGATTAAGCTTTCATGTTGGTTCTCAGTGCATGCATCCAATTTCATATACAAAAGGAATTGCTGAGATAGGAAATATTATAAAAAAAACAAAAATTATACCAGATTATATAAATGTTGGTGGTGGATTCCCTACAATTTATCCCGATCTAATTCCACAATCTTTAGATAATTATTTTGAAGCAATTAAAAAAGGATTAAAAAATTTAAACCTAGATAGGCTTCCAGAAATTATTTGTGAGCCCGGTAGAGCAATTGTTGCGGAAAGTGGCTCAACTATTGTTAGGATCAACTTAAAAAAAAAACAAAAACTATACATAAATGACGGTACTTACGGAACTCTATTTGATGCCGGTACACCAAATATAGTTTATCCATCACGTTTAATAAAAAACGGGAAAACAATTTCTAAAAAACTAACGGCTTTTGATTTTTATGGACCAACTTGCGATAGTATGGATTATATGAAGGGTCCTTTTCTTCTTCCAAACAATATTAAAGAAAATGATTATATAGAACTAGGTCAACTTGGTGCATACGGTTTGACATTTAGAACTCAGTTTAATGGCTATTACTCTGACGATATTTATGAAGTTGAGGATGATCCAATCATGACCATGTATGATAAAGACATTAACAAAGTATTTCTTGTCGCTTAATGTCAGATAAAAAAAACCTAGGCCATAACAGTAAAAAAGATTTTCTCAAAAATCCAGTTGAGCATATTGATATAACATCTTTCGACTCTAGAAAGATAATTACATCAATGGAAAAAATGTCTTTTGTTTCGAGAGAAACTGCAAATGCTGCAAACATCTTCAGTGAGATGATTAAAGATGAAGATTGTACTATTTTTTTAACTCTAGCTGGCTCAACATCGGCTGCTGGCTGTATGAACATTTATAAAGATCTTGTAAAATATAACATGGTAGATGCAATAGTTGCAACAGGAGCTTCCATAATTGATATGGATTTTTTTGAAGCCTTAGGTTTTAAACATTATCAAGGGTCTCAATTTCAAGATGATACTGAATTAAGAAAAAATTATATAGATAGAATTTATGATACTTATATTGATGAAGAAGAGTTACAGATTTGTGATAAGAAAATATGTGAAATAGCAGATACTTTAGAGCCTAGAAGCTACACCTCTAGAGAATTTATTTATGAGATTGGCAAATATTTAAAGAAGAACTCAATAAAAAAAGGCTCTTTAATTGAAACAGCATATGACAATAATGTTCCTATTTTTTGTCCAGCATTCACAGATTCAAGTGCTGGCTTTGGATTGGTCGTTCATCAAGAAAAAAATCCAAAAAAACATATAACCATTGATTCAATAAAAGAATTTAGGGAACTTACTGAAATAAAAATACAATCAAAAGGATCTGGTTTGTTTATGATTGGTGGTGGTGTCCCAAAAAATTTTGTTCAAGACACAGTTATATGTGCTGAACTTTTGGGCAAAAAAGTTGATATGCATAAATATGCTGTGCAAATTACGGTTGCCGACTCTAGGGATGGTGCGTGTAGTAGCTCTACTTTAAAAGAAGCAAGTTCTTGGGGCAAAGTAGATATTACTAAAGAACAAATGGTTTTTGCTGAAGCAACGAGTGTGCTACCATTAATAGCAAGTGATGCCTATCATAAAGGTGACTGGAAAAAGAGAAATAGAAAAAATTTCTCAAAAATATTTGGGTAAAAATTGAAATATCTTTCAAATAAAAATGGTTTTCTCGGAATTGATAATAATTTCAATTTTAAAGAAAAGGTTGTGGTCGTTCCATTTGGACTTGAAAAAACTGTAAGTTATGGAGGTGGAACCAAAAATGGCCCAAAAGAGATTATTAAAGCTTCACATCAGGTGGAATTATATGATGAAGAATTACATTGTGAGCCATATAAAAAGATTGGAATCAAAACTTTAAAACCTTTTAAAATTCACAAAAATATAAAAAAAGCTCTTAAAAAAATGTCAGACATAAACGAAGAGATTTTAAACAAAAAACTTTTTCCCATGACTTTTGGCGGTGAACATTCAATTACACCTGGATGTATTGTTCCATTTATAAAAAAATATAAAAAAATATGTTTATTACATTTTGATGCACATGCAGATTTAAGAGAAAGTTATAATGGTGAAAAATTCTCACATGCTTCAGCTATTAGAAGATGTTTAGATCATAAAAATGTATCCCTAATTTCATTTGGTATACGAAATATTTCAAAAAGTGAGATCCCTTTCTTAAAAAAAAATTCCTCTAGAATTAATATTTTTTGGGCAAAAGATAAACCTGAATGGAACCTAAAAAGATTTAAACAAATGATAAAAAACAAAACTGTTTATTTAACATTTGATGTTGATGGGCTAGATTCTAGTATTATGCCTGCTACAGGAACTCCTGAACCTGGAGGATTACTGTGGGATGAAACTTTAAATATTATAAAAATTGCTGCTAAAAATTCAAATATTGTTGGAGCCGATATAAACGAATTATCTCCAATTAAAGGCTTTAATTCTTATAATTTTTTAGTTGCAAAACTAGCTTATAAAATTTTATCCTACAAATTTTTATATTAAGCTTTTACAGTTTTAAGAGTTCCCAATAACAATCTAAATGGTATTAACATTAATAGAGCTACAAATATTTTAACTGCCAAATCTCCGAAAGATAAAGTAACCCAAGGTATTCCTGTTGCATAAAAAGATATTGAAAAAAATAAAAAGGTGTCAATTGTAGAGCCAATTAATGAAGATGTTAGTGGTGCTATAAACCATTTTTTTTTTCTCAGTTTATCAAAAATTTGTACATCTAGCAATTGTGCAACTAGGAATGCAGTGCCTGACCCAATAGCAATTCTTACTGAAATTAAATCTGAAAAATTTGTTGAAAAAAAGAGAGTAAAAGCAATACCTATAATAAAACCAAAATATACAATTTTTCTAGCAACTACTTTGCCATAAAATCTATTTGCTAAATCTGTAATTAAAAATGCAATTGGGTAACTAAATGCACCATAAGTTAAAATTTCTTCCAGCTCATAATATTTAATTGGAAACTGAACCAAATAGTTTGACGCTAGCACAATAATTCCCATTAAAAATGAGAGTACAAAAAATAATTTATTCACTATGCTGATTTCGCTATCGGTGCTTTCTTAAATGGCGATTTAACTAGTAATGTTTTCTTCATCTTTTTTAATCTAGGTGATAAATATTTATTTTTTACAACTTTAAGGAATTGGTCAAAACTTCCTTTTTTATCAACAGACCTAACTGCTGCGTTACTAACAGTTAATTTTAAACTTCTTTTTAAAATTTCACTTGTAAACTTCACTTTTTTTAAATTTGGTAAAAATCTTCTCTTTGTTTTATTGTTAGCATGACTAACCTTGTGGCCTTTGAGAGGAATTTTTCCAGTTAATTCACATTTTTTAGACATAATATTTAGTGACTATATAAGATGTGATTGTAATCACGTCAAGTTTATTAGGTTAAATTAATTAAGATTCTTGCCTATTATTTCTCTAAAATTCTTTACGCCATCGCTTATTAATAATTCTTTTAGCTCTTTTTTTATCTTTCCAACAATATTTGGACCTTGAAAAACCATACCTGTATATAGTTGCACATAACTTGCACCTGCTAAAAATTTTTCATAAGCACTTTTTCCAGAGTCTATACCTCCCACTCCTATAATTTCAATTTTGCCTCTTAATAATTTATAAAATTTAGTAATTAATTTATTTGATTTTTCTTCAATTGGTTTGCCTGAAAGACCTCCTTTTTGATGTTTCAATATATTCTTTAAGTTTTCGCGATTAGATTCTGATGTGTTAGACACAATTATTGCACTAACTTTATATCTTAATAATATTTCACTAATTATATTAATTTGATTATCTAGAATGTCTGGTGAAATTTTTACAACTATTGGTATTTTAGAATTTAATTTAATTTTTTCTTTATTGATTAAGTTCATTAATTCATCAAATTTTGTTTCCTCATGAAAATTTCTTAAATTTTCTGTGTTAGGTGATGAAATATTTACTGTTATATAGTCAGCTATATCGTGAAAAGTTCTAAGTCCAATTAAATAATCATTCAATCTATTCTTTGTATCTTTATTTGGTCCAACATTTATTCCTAATAATCCATTTGGAGAATTGGCCCTAATTCTAGAACTTACATTTTCTGAGCCTAAATTATTGAATCCAAGTCTATTTATAAGCGCCTGATCTTCTACTAATCTAAATACTCTTGGTTTTGGATTGCCATATTGCTCAAGAGGTGTAATCGTTCCAACTTCCACGAAACCAAATCCAAGCTTAAATAATGGATTATAAACTTCTGCATTTTTATCAAAACCTGCAGCAATACCAATCGGGTTATCTATTGTTTTACCAAATAAAGTTGACTCAAACATTGAGTCTCCCATATCTTTATTAAAAATATTTGAAACTAGATTTAGTTTTAGTGATTTAATTGCTAAAGTATGGGCTGTTTCAGGATCAATCTTAAAAATTAAGGATCTGAATTTTGAAAACATTATTTTATTTTATCTTTTATTAATTGTTTTGTTTCATTAACTCCAAAAAAACTTATGAAAAAACCCATTCTTGGACCGTTCTCATCACCAAAAACTACCTCATAAATTAATTTAAACCAATCTCTTAAATTTTCTGAATAACCATTTTCTTTACCAGTTGAATAAATCAATGTCTGAATATCTTCTGGTGTCATTTCGTCATTACAGTTTTCTAATGTTTTAATTAAAGCTAAAAGAGCATTTTTTTCTTTTTCATTAGGTTTTTTATAATTTTTTTTTAATTTAATTACATCATTAAAATATCTAATTGCATAACCAATCAAATTATCAAAAATTGGATAATTCTTTTCTGAAATGCCTTTTTTATATTTTTTAACAAATTTCCATAAAAGTTCCTTACTGTCTGCATTACTTGTTTCTACTAAATTTAGTAGCATTGAAAAAGTCATTATAATTTCTTCTTTAGGTATATCGCCATTATGAACGTGCCAAACTGGATTCATTAATAACTGTAGTTCGCTTTGTGTTTTACTTTTTTCTATAAATTCTAAATATTCATCAACAGCTTTAGGAACAATCTCATTGTAAAGTTTTTTTGCTCTTTTGGGATTTTGATACATATACAGTGATAGACTTTCAGGCGAAGCATAATCTAACCATTGATCAATTGTGATGCCATTACCTTTTGATTTGGAAATTTTTTCTCCTTTCTCATCCAAAAAAAGTTCATAGGCAAAACCTGAAGGACTACTTTTTCCCAACAACTTAATTATTCTTGAAGACAAAATGGCACTTTCAATTAAATCTTTTCCATACATTTCAAAATCAATGTCAAGTGCATACCATCTCATTGCCCAATCTACTTTCCATTGCAATTTACAATTTCCATCAAAAATGCTGGATTCTAATTTTTTTCCCTTATTATCAAATATTATTTTTGACTTATCTTTTTTAATTTCCAATACAGGGATTTCTAATACAACTCCTGTTTCTGGGCAGATTGGTAAAAACGGACTATAAGTTTTTTGCCGTTCTTTACCTAATGTTGGAATAATAATATCCATAATACCTTGATAGTTTTCAAGAATTACTTGTAACGATGAGTTAAAAAATCCCGTCTTATAAAGTGATGTGGAGCTCTTAAAATTATATTTAAAATCAAATTTATTTAAGAAAATTTTTAACATCTCATTATTGTGTTCACCGAAACTATTAAATTTTTCAAAAGGATCTGGCACTTGTGTTAGAGGCTTGTGTAAATTATTTTTTAAAAGTTCTTGATTAGGAACATTATCTGGAACTTTTCTTAAACCATCCAAGTCGTCGGAAAACGTAATAATTTCTTTAGGTAAATCGGTGAGTTGATTTAATGCATTAACCATCATAGATGTTCTAGCAACCTCTCCAAAAGTACCAATATGTGGAAGTCCACTTGGGCCATATCCAGTTTGTAAGATAATTTTGCCTTTTCTTTCTATAAATTTTTTTCTCTCACGAAGAAGTTTTTTTGCCTCAACAAATGGCCATGAGTTAGTTTTATCTAAATTAATTTTTTCAATCACAAGCTATAATAACAAAATATCTTATATTTAACCTTTTTATTAATTCTTATAGAGTTGAAATTTATTTACCATAAAATAATGTTCTTTTAAAATGTCCAATTATAAAACCGTTTTTTTTACCCTGGGAATTTTACAAATTATTCTTGGAGTCTCTATGTCTATCCCAATAATTACTCAAATAATATATAATGAATTGGATTCTTCATTTTTTGGTGCTGGAATAATAACAATAATATTCGGTGTTTTATTTTTTTTATCAAACTTAGATCATGATAAAAAATTAAATTTACAACAAGCTTTTTTATTAACAGCTCTTTCTTGGCTTAGTATCGCAATATTTGGGGCTTTGCCATTTATTTTTTCTAGTCTTCAGTTAAGTATTACTGATGCATTTTTTGAGAGTATGTCAGGCATTACCACTACAGGATCTACAATAATCACTAACTTAAACGACTCTCCAAAATCAATATTGCTTTGGAGAGCAATATTACAATGGCTTGGGGGTATAGGAATAATTGTAATGGCAATAACATTGATGCCCATAATGAATGTTGGAGGAATGCAGTTATTTAAAATATCAAGTAATGATTCTTCTGAAAAAATATTACCAAAATCAAAAGAAATTTCTTCTAGATTAATTCTAATTTATTCTGGCTTAACTTTGCTGTGCGCCACATCTTACAAGTTATTTGGTATGAGTTTTTTTGATAGCTTAACACATTCAATGACAACAATAGCAACTGGTGGTTTTTCTAATTACAATGAATCTATAGGTTATTTTAATAGTGCCTCAATAGAAATATCGTCTATGATTTTTATTATATTGGGCAGTATTCCATTTATAACTTATATAAAATTTTTGAATGGAAATAAAAAAATATTTATTTCTGACTCGCAAATTAAAACATTTGTTAAAATAATATTGTTTTCTACACTTTTCCTTTTTTTGTATTTGGTAATTATGAATAAAAGTTTCTCTGGAGTAAGCTTAAGATCAATATCTTTTAATGTAATCTCAATCCTAACAGGAACCGGGTATGTGACAAAAGAATTCGATAACTGGGGAAATTTTTCTTTAATATTTTTTCTTGTATTAATGTTTATAGGAGGTTGTGCTGGATCAACAGCATGTGGAATTAAAATTTTTAGAATTCAAATTTTATTTACCTTTTTAGTTAATCAATTAAAAAAAATCATATATCCAAGAGGAATTTTTATTAATAAGTATGATGATCATAGCGTTGATAATAAATTTATGAATTCTATTATTTCTTTTATTTTTCTTTATATCTTTATATTTTTTTTAATTACTGCATTACTTTCATTAAATGGATTAGATTTTATTACATCAATTTCTGGTGCAGCAACCTCTATATCAAACGTTGGTCCTGGTCTTGGACCAATTATTGGTCCTAATGGTAACTTTTCTATGTTACCTAATATTTCTAAATGGATATTAAGTCTTGGAATGATATTGGGAAGATTGGAATTATTTGCTATACTAGTTTTATTTCTACCATCTTTTTGGAGAAAATAATTTATGATTGAAGTCAAAAAACAAAGTCTATCAGAAACTTTTTCAGTCTACTTTGATAGAAGAATGATTAGAATACTTCTTCTTGGTGCTATCTCTGGTTTTCCATGGGTTTTAATTGGGAGTAGCTTAAGCTTGTGGCTTAAAGAAGAGGGTTTAAGTAGATCAACAATTGGGTGGGCTGGTTTAATATTTGCAGTTTATGCTTTTAATTATTTGTGGGCTCCTCTTATTGATAGACTTCAGTTGCCATATCTTACAAAAAAATTAGGTCATAGAAGAGCTTGGATAGTTCTAATGCAAATTGTGATTTTAGTTTGTCTTTGTACTTGGAGTCTTATTAATCCGACTGAAAATTTAGCACTTTTAATTATGATAGGTTTAATCATTGCAATTGCTTCAGCCACACAAGATATAACTGTTGATGCTCTAAGAATTGAACAAATTGGAGAAAATGAGAGCAAATCAATGGCTGCTGGTGCTGCAATGGCAGTTGTGGGTTGGTGGAGTGGTTATAAATTGGGAGGTGTAATAGCTTTATTTACAGCCCAATATTTTGAAAATATTGGTATAGTTAATTATTGGCAAGTAACCTTTTTAATTTTAGGAATTGTAGTAATTTTAATGAACATAGGGTTAATGTTTGTTCATGAACCACTTATCAACGATAGACAGAAAAAACAAAAAGCAACTGATAAATTAATAGAGAAAAAAATTGGTTCACAAAACACAATAGCTAAACTCTTGGCTTGGGTAACTGGAACTTTAGGAGGACCGATAATAAGCTTCTTTCAAAAAAATGGATACTCTATTGCTATAGGAATTTTAGGGTTTGTTTTCTTGTTTAAAATAGGTGAAGCTTTTTTAGGACGGATGTCTATTGTTTTCTATAAAGAAATAGGTTTTTCTAAAGTTGATATTGCAATTTATTCAAAAACTTTGGGATGGATCACTACGGTAATATTTACGTTATTAGGTGGTCTTTTTGTAATAAGATCTGGAGTTTTAAAAGCAATGTTTCTTGCAGGGATATTAATGGCTTTAACCAACTTATTATTCACTGCTTTAGCATGGAGTGATAAATCAGAATTATTATTTGCTATAGCAGTTATATTTGATGATATTGCGGCAGCATTTGCAACAGTAGCATTTGTAGCTTTTATTTCACTACTCGTAGACAGAACCTATACAGCAACTCAATATGCATTACTTGCGTCTATAGGTACGGCAGGCAGGACAACCCTTGCATCATCATCTGGTGCATTAGTTGATTGGTTAAATGGTGACTGGGGAATATTTTTTATTTTAACAGCTATTATGGTTATACCATCCTTGATTTGCTTGTGGTTTATTAAAGATAAATTAAAACTTCGTGAAAAATAATTTTTTTTTTAAAAGTCAATTTTCAAATATTTACAAGAAACCCACTAGATTTTCTGAGGTGACTTCTCAAATCTTATATGGTGAAAAATTTAAAATTTTATCTAATAATAAAAATTGGATAAAAATAAAAACATCATTTGATAACTATATTGGGTATATTAAAGATAGAAACTACACAAATAGTCATAATCCTACTCATAAAGTTGCTAGTCTGAAAGCTAGTATTTTTAATAAATCTAAAATTAAAACAAAAAAATTTCTACCTTTTGCATCAAAAATTTCATCTCTAAAAGAAAATAAGAAATTTATTAAATTTGAAAAAAATAAATGGATTAAAAAAAAAGATATTAAAATAATAAACTATATAGATAATAATTTTTTAAAAATATTAAAATTATTTTTAAATACAAAATATATTTGGGGCGGAAAAAGTTATAAGGGCATTGATTGTTCGGCAATCTTACAGTTATTTTTCTATTATAATAATGAATTTTATCCGCGGGATACAAAAAAACAAATCAGTTATTCCAAAAAAAATAAAGGGATTAAAAAATTTAGAAAGGGAAACATAATTTTTTGGAATGGACACGTAGCTATCTGTATAAACTCTACCCAATTAATCCATGCCTACGGTCCAAAGAAAAAAGTTTTGATAATGCCAATTGACGATACAATCAAGATAATTAAAAAAACTGCAAACTTAGTTGTAAAAAAAATTTCTAATATTTAAATTAATTTCTACCAAAATCAGGTTTGTTAATATCTTGTTTCAATTTAATTATTTTTTTTCTTACTTTCTTAGTTTCTATTAGTTTTTTTATGAGAGATTTATTATTTTTGAAATTAATATCTTTTTTAAATGATTTTAAATTTTTAATAAATAAATCTATTGCTTCTGATATATTGGATTGATTATTAAAAAAAATATCTCTCCACATAATTTCATTAGAAGCTGCAATTCTAGAAAAGTCTCTTAAACCACCTGCACTAAATTTTATGAGATCGTATTTTTTTGATTTTTCAAAATCTACAGCCGTTTTAACTAAATTATAAGCTATTAAGTGAGGTAAATGACTTGTCATTGAAAAAGTAGAGTCATGTTGCTTTGCACTCATTGTTGCAACTTTAGATCCAATTATTTTCCAAAACTTATTCAATAAAATCATATCCCTTTTATTGGTATTTTTTTCTTTTATTAAAATGCACCATTTATTCAAAAATAAATTAGCATTACCAAACTCTGGACCACTCACTTCAGAACCAGAAATTGGATGGCTGGAGGTCCATGAAATACCTTTTTTTAGTTTTTTCTTAATTAGCAATAAAGTACTTTCTTTGGATGAACCTACATCAGTAATAACCGTTTTAGGTGATAGATATCTGTTAATCTTTAGAATTATTTTTTCATATTCACTCATTGGTGTGCAGAAAATAATTAGGTCCATTTTTGGCACTACACTTTTAAAATCATTAATTATTACACATGCTAATCTTAATTTTTTGATTTTTATAATATTTGCTTTAGATTTTTCATAAACAAAAACTTTTTGGGATATTTTTTTTTTAATTATTGCTCTCAATAAAGAGGAGCCAATTAAACCACATCCTATAATTAAAATATTTTTCATTATTTATTAAATATTTTTTTCATCACATTCATAAACTTTATATTTTCTCTGGCTGAGCCAATCGTAAGTCTTAATTTGTTTTTAATATTATAACCTTCTTCTGTAGATCTTAGAATTATTCCTCTTAATTCTAATTTTTTAAATACATATTTAGCTGAAAATTTACTTTTATCAAAATTAAGTAAAAAAAAATTAGCTGAGACTTCATTAGTTAATATATTTAGCTTCTTCAAGAAATTTTTAATTTTATTTGCCCAGACTAGGTTATGTTTGACTGACCGTTTAATAAAATTTCTATCTCTTAATGCTTCACTTGCTGCAATTTGTGCTGTTTGATTTACATTAAATGGGGGTTTAATTTTGTTCATTGCATTAATAATTTTTTTTGAGCCATGGCCCCAACCAATTCTTAGTGCAGCTAAACCATAAATTTTTGAAAATGTTCTTAATATGAAAACATTCTCTTTTTTTTTAAATATATCTAGCCCTGATTCATAGTCACTCTTTTGCATATACTCAAAATAAGCATCATCTACGACTAATAAAATTTTTTTATTAAGTTTTTTTCTTAGATGCAGTAATTCCAATTTACTAAGATAAGTTCCTGTAGGATTATTAGGATTCGCCATAAATACTATTTTAGTTTTTTTAGAAACTTTTTTTATTATTTCATCTATAGAAATTTTAAATTTTTTTTCTTTTGCAAAAATAACCTTTGCTCCAATCACCTTGGCATAAATTCTGTACATTAAAAAACTATATTCTGGAACAATTACTTCATCATTTTTATTAAGATAAAGTTGACAAATCATCTGAATGATTTCATCTGATCCAGAACCACATATAATCTTATTAAGATCACAATTAAACTTTGTTGCTATTTTTTTTCTTAATTTTTTAGATTTTCCATCTGGATATTTTGAAATATTTAAATCTGTCCTAGATAAAATTCTTCTTACTTTTGGGCTAACTCCAAGTGCTGACTCGTTAGCGGAAAGTTTAATTGGATTTCTAATATTTTCAATATTTGACTTTCCTGGTTTGTAGGAATCTATTTTAATTGTTTTAAATCTTGGTATTGTCATTTTTAAGTATTTTTAGCTTTATTAATAAATTAATAAACTTTTTTTATGAATAAGTGAATTATATAAAATTGACATACTAAATAACATCTAGTACAAAAAAGTGCGCTGATTTAACTG
>Ga0209709_10000978_pt1 | contig 26895 bp, 29 predicted proteins | sample ArcticOcean_MG_C_2_FD_187435 | JGI IMG/M metagenome (GOLD analysis project Ga0209709, IMG submission 187435) | Marine microbial communities from western Arctic Ocean - ArcticOcean_MG_CB4_136 (SPAdes) (version 2) | ecosystem: Environmental > Aquatic > Marine > Oceanic | place: Arctic Ocean...
TTAGTTTCTTTTTTTTTATCGTCATTTAAAAGTTTTAAATTAGATATATGTATAAAATTTTCTTTAGAAATAATTCCACCTTTTTTTTCTTTAGTAGTTTTTACATGTTTTTTAATAATATTAATTCCTTTAATTTTTACTTTATCTATTGATCTGAATATTTCAATAACTTCACCTGTTTTTCCTTTATCTTTACCGCATATAACTTTTACTTGATTTCCTTTTTTTATCATAATTACAGTACCTCCGGAGCTAATGATATAATTTTGGTTTGACCTTTGATTCGTAATTCTCTTGTAACAGGTCCAAATATTCTTGTTCCAATTGGTTCTCCTTTTTCATCAATTAATACTGCTGCATTATTATCAAACTTTACTTTACTTCCGTCATTTCTTTGAACTGAATATTTTGTTCTTACTACTATAGCTTTGTGCACTGTACCTTTTTTAACTTTACCATTAGGTATTGCGTCTTTTACACTTACAACGATAATATCTCCTATACTTGCGTATCTACGCTTAGATCCACCTAACACTTTAATACATTCAACTATTTTAGCTCCTGTATTATCTGCTACCCTCAATTCAGTTTGCACTTGTATCATTTATTTATTCATTACCTTCCATTTTTTCTTTTTAGAATAGGGTTTTGACTCAATTATTTTAACAGTATCACCATTTTTAAATTTATTATTCTCATCATGAGCATGATATTTCTTAGAACTAGTAATAACTTTACCAAAAAAAGGATGTGAATACCTCCTTTTAACTAACACGACAACAGTTTTGTCGTTTTGATCTTTTATTACTTTTCCGTTTAATTGTTTTTTACTCATTTTTAGTTTTTTTATTTTTTTTAGTTAAAATTCTTGCAATATCTTTTCTAATTACTGAAAATTTTGATGTATCTTCAAGTGGTCCGTTTGTTCTTTTAAATCTCATATTAAATAAATCTTTTTTAAGTTTATTTAATTTAGTTAACATTTCATCATTACTTAATTTATCAATTTCTTTATTTTTCATATTTAAAATCTTTTAATAAATTTTGTTTTAATTGGTAGTTTTGCTGAAGCTTTATATAGTGCAATTTTTGCAGTTTCTTCATCTACCCCATCTACCTCAAAAATAATTCTGCCAGGTTTAACTCGGCATACCCAGTATTCTGGGGCGCCTTTACCTTTTCCCATTCTAACTTCTACGGGTTTTTTTGAAACAGGTATATTTGGAAATATTCTTAACCAAACTTTACCAGTTCTTTTCATGTAACGTGTTAAAGCTACTCTAGCAGCCTCAATTTGTTTTGAAATAATCCTTTCTGGTTCCATGGCTTTTAATCCATAAGTTCCATAATTTAACATATGTCCACGACTTGCTCTGCCATGTATTCGACCTTTGTGGGCCTTTCTATATTTTGTTCTTGTTGGTTGTAGCATTTGTTTTTTCCTTTGATTCTTTTGTTAACTTAGTTGATAAAATTTCACCTTTATATATCCATACTTTTATTCCAATGATACCGTAAGTAGTTAATGCTTCAACTTCTGCATAATCAACATTTGCTCTAAAAGTATGTAGAGGAACACTACCTTCTCTTAACCATTCAGTTCTTGCTATTTCATTTCCAGCCAATCTTCCACTTAAACTCACCCTAATTCCTTTGGCACCCAATCTTAACGCTGATTGAATAGCTCTTTTCATAGTTTTTCTGTAAGCAATTCTTTTAACTAACTGTTGTGAAATATTTTCACCAACTAGATAAGCATTTAATTCAGGTTTTTTAATTTCTTTGATATTTAAACTAACTTCACTTTTTGTGATTTTAGAAACATTATTTTTTATCTTCTCAACATCAGATCCTTTTTTACCAATTACAAAACCTGGACGTGAAGTATAAATTGATACAATACATTTTTTTGAAGTTCTCTCTATCATTACTTGAGCTACACCCGAATTAACAACATTTTTTTTAATATATTTCCTTATTTTAAAATCTTCTATTAAAAGTTTTCCGTATTCTGATTTTTTAGCAAACCAAACTGATTCCCATCCTCTGTTAATACCTACTCTTAATCCTATTGGATTAACTTTTTGTCCCATGTAAATCTTCTTTCTTATTAGTTTGTTCAGTTAATATAATTGTTAAGTTTGAGTATGGTTTTTTAATACCTGAAGCTCTTCCTTTTGCTCTTGGTCTAAATCTTTTTAATACTAAAGTTTTTCCTACATAAGCTTCTTTAATATATAGTTTGTCTATATCATATTGATTATTATTTTCTGCATTTGCTACTGCTGACTGAACAGTTTTTTTAATATCTAATGCTATACGTTGTCTAGCAAAAGATAAATCTCTGATCACCACATCAGCTTTTTTGCCTCTTATACCCTTTAATAAAATATTAATTTTTCTTGGACTTGATCTAATATTTTTATTTATAGCTTTTACTGAATTTTTACTTTTTTGCATTTGCTGATCCCGTTTTAGATTTGTCAGAAGGGGCAGATTGTGCTGCCTTTTTATCTGCTGGAGTATGTCCATTAAAAGTTCTAGTAGGAGAAAATTCTCCTAATTTATGACCTACCATTTCATCTGATATTTTAATTGGAATAAATTTTTTTCCATTATAAATTAAAAAACTAATACCAACAAATTCTGGAATAATTGTTGATTTTCTTGACCAAGTTTTTATTGGAGTAGGATTAGTTTGACCTTTAATTTTTTCAACTTTTTTAAGCAAGCTAGGGTCTACAAATGGTCCTTTCCAAACTGATCTAGACATAAATTATTTCCTTTTTTTCTTTCGTGATATTATAAATTTATTAGTTCTTTTATTATTTCTAGTTTTTAAACCTTTAGCTGCTTGTCCCCATGGTGAAACTGGATGTCTTCCACCTGAAGTTTTACCTTCACCACCACCATGTGGATGGTCAACTGGATTCATTGCAACGCCACGAACGGATGGTCTTTTTCCTAGCCATCTATTTCTTCCAGCTTTTCCAATTTTTAAATTTTGATGATCAGCATTAGACACTGTGCCTATAGTAGCTCTAGCTGTGTTTAAAATTTTTCTAACCTCACCTGAACCTAACTTTACTATACAATAATTGTTATCGACACCTGATATTTGTGCAGATGAACCAGCTGATCTAGCAAGTTTACCTCCACCTTTTGGATTTAATTCTATATTATGAATGCTAGTTCCAGGAGGAATATCTCCTATTGGCATACAATTTCCAATTTTTAACTCTTTGTTTCTCCCAGATACTACTATATCTCCAACTTTGATTTTATTTGGAGCAAGAATATAATTGTGAATATTGTCATCATATTTTATTAAAGCCACATAAGCTGATCTATTTGGATCGTATTCAATTCTTTCAACTTTTGCATTAATGTCATCTTTTTTTCTATAAAAGTCTATAATTCTATAATTATTTTTATGGCCAGCACCTCTTCGTCGGGATGTAATTCTACCAAGATTATTTCTACCACCAGAAGATTTTTTTCCTATTGTTAATTTTTTAAAAGGTTTGCCCTTCCAAAGATCTTTTTTATCAACTAAAACTGTTCCTCTCATCGACTTTGTATAGGATTTAAAAACTTTTAATGCCATAAATTATATACCTGTTGAAAGATCAATACTTTGACCTTTTTTTAATGTTATTATTGCTTTTTTATAATCTGGTTTTTTAGTTTTTTTATTTTTAATTATTTTTGTTTTACCTTTTAAATTAATGGTATTGATTTTTGTCACATTAACTTTAAAAATTTTTTCAATACTTTTTTTAATAGAATTTTTACTAGCAGATTGGTGTACTTTGAAAACAAACTTATTAAATTCTGATAGTGAAGTAGATTTTTCTGTAACATTTGGTGTTATAATAGTATCTAGATAATGAAATTTTTTCATTTACTTATCCTGTCTTCAAATTGTTTAATTGATGATGTGGTAAATACAACATTTTTATATTTTAAAATATCATAAACATTTGCTCCACCTTGATCTATAATCTTTATATTTGGAATGTTACGTGCAGATTTTATGATCATATTTTTTGATTCTTTGTCAGAAATTATTACAGAATTTTTTAATTTATTTTTTTTTAAAAAATTATTAAATTCTTTAGTTTTTTTGATTTCCTTTTTAAAATCTGCAACTATATGAACTGATTTCATTAAGTTTTTTTGTGATAAAGCGTGTAGTAAACCAATTTTTCTAACCTTTTTATTTAATTTATTAATTTTATATACTGCACCTTTAGGTCCATGAGCTACACCACCACCAACAAATAATGGTGCTTTTCTACTGCTGTGTCTTGCTCCTCCAGTGCCTTTTTGTGCATAAATTTTTGAAGTTGATCCTGTAATTTCACCTCTTTGTTTAGTTTTTGCAGTACGAGGTTTAAAGTGGTTAAGTTGCCAATCAACAAGAGATTGGATTAAAATTGGATTTGGTTTCAGTAAAAATACTTTTTCTGATACTTCAATATCATCATTTTTTTTACCTTCAATATCTATAACTTTTAGCTTCATTATTATTTTTTAACCTCTTGTTTCTTAGTTTCTGGTTTGGTTATTTTTTTATCTTTTTTTGACAAAGTTTCCTTAGAAGTTTCGCTCATAATTTTTTTATTTTTTTCGGCTACAGTTGTTCTGTTAATATCTTTTATATTTTTTTGTATTAACACAACAGAATTTTTTGATCCAGGGACCGATCCTTTTATAAAAATGAGATTATTTTCTAAATCCGATTTTATTATTTCTAAATTTTGTATAGTTCTAAATTTATCACCCATATGACCAGCCATTTTTTTTCCCTTAAAAACTTTTCCAGGATCTTGATTTTGCCCTGTAGAACCATGAGCTCTATGTGATACAGAAACACCATGAGATGCTCTCATTCCTGAAAAATTATGTCTTTTCATAACTCCAGCAAAACCTTTACCAATAGTTTTTGATGTAACATCAACAAATTTTTGATCTTTAAACAGCTCTAAACCTATTTCATTTCCTTCTTTATAATCCTCAACATTATCAACTCTAAATTCTCTTAATATTTTTTTAGGTTCTGTGCCTTTTTTTGCAAAAAGACCTTTCATTTGTTTTGTTAATTTTGAACTTTTAATTTTGCCAAATCCTACTCTCACAGCATTGTAGCCTCTCTTCTCTTTGGTGATTACATCTAAAATTCTTCCTTTTTCAATAGATAGTACTGTGACAGGAACTGATATACCTGAATCAAAAAATTCTCTCGTCATTCCTAGTTTTTTTCCTATTAATCCAATACTCATAATTTTAATCTAAAGTTTAATTTCAATATCTACTCCTGAAGCTAAATCTAATTTCATTAATGCTTCTACTGTCTGAGGAGTTGGTTCTAAAATGTCTATCATTCTTTTGTGTGTTCTTGTTTCAAATTGTTCACGACTTTTTTTATCAATATGAGGAGATCTTAAAACTGTAAAAATCTCTTTTTTTGTAGGAAGTGGTATAGGGCCTCTTACTTGTGCACCAGTTCTTTTAGCAGTATTAACTATTTCAATAGTTGATAAATCTAAAATTTTGTTGTCGTAAGCTCTAAGGTGTATTCTAATATTTTGTTTATCCATATAATTATGCCAATTTTTTTGTTACTTCGTCTTGAACATTTTGAGGTACTTTTTCATAGTGATCAAAAAACATAGAATATTGGGCCCTTCCTTGTGACATTGATCTAAGATTATTTATATAACCAAACATATTAGCTAACGGAACCATAGCGCTTATAACTGTTGCATTACCTCTTTTGTTTGTTTCAGAAACTTGACCTCTACGACTACTTAAGTCACCTATTACATCACCCATATAATCTTCAGGTGTAATAACTTCTACTCTCATCATTGGTTCAAGTAGTTTAAGGGCGGCTTTAGTGCAAGCTTCTTTAAAACAATATCTTGAAGCTATTTCAAATGCTAAGACACTAGAATCTACATCGTGGTGAAGACCATCGACTATTGTAACTTTATAATCAATTAAAGGAAATCCAGCTAGGATTCCACTATCTGCAATACTTTCAATACCTTTTTCAACACCTGGAATAAATTCTTTTGGGATTGCCCCACCTTTAATTTTGTTTTCAATTTCTCTTCCTTTTCCTGGAGGTAGAGGTTCAACAGTAAGTTCAACTTTTGCAAATTGTCCAGCTCCACCGCTTTGTTTTTTATGTATATAAGTATTACTAGATGATTTTAATATCGTTTCACGATAAGCAACTTGAGGTGCTCCTATATTAGCTTCTACTTTAAACTCTCTTTTCATTCTATCTACGATAATATCTAAGTGTAATTCTCCCATTCCTTTAATTATAGTTTGTCCTGACTCTTCATCAGATGTAACTCTAAATGAAGGATCTTCTTTAGCTAATCTACCTAATGCTTCACCCATTTTTTCTTGATCACCTTTAGTTTTAGGTTCAACTGCAATTTCAATTACAGGATCTGGAAACTCCATTGGCTCTAAAACTACTGGATTGTTTTCATCTGAAAGAGTATGGCCTGTAATAGTGTATTTTAATCCTGCTAAAGCAACTATATCACCAGCATTAGCTTCTTTAATATCTTCTCGGCTATTAGCATGCATTAATAGCATTCTTCCAACTCTTTCTTCTTTATCTCTGGATGTATTGTAAATACCTGTTGCCGACTTAAGAGTACCTGAATATACACGTATGAATGTAAGAGAACCAACAAAAGGATCATTAGCAACTTTAAAAGCTAAAGCAGAAAAAGGTTCTTTATCATCAAACTTTCTTTCTACTTCGTCTTTTGAATTAGGTTTTGTCCCTTTAATTGAACCGATATCTTTTGGACTAGGTAAAAAATCAATCACAGCATCAAGAAGTGGTTGTACACCTTTATTCTTAAATGCAGAACCAGTTAATACAGGAACAAAGTCAAATTTTAAACATCCTTTTCTAATACAAGAAATTAAGTCTTTTTCTGAAATTTCCTTACCATTCAAATAATCTTCCATTAATTTTTCATCTTGTTCAACTGCATTTTCTAAAAGTTCTTTTCTATATTTGTCTGCTTTTTCTTTTAAATCTGCAGGAATATCCGTGTATTGAAATTCGGCTCCAAGTTTTTCATCTTTCCATATAATAGCTTTCATTTTAACTAGATCAATAACACCCTTTAATGAAGATTCTATACCAACAGGTATTTGCACTACCAATGGTTTTGCACCAAGTCTTTCTCTAATCATATCGACACACATAAAGAAATCGGCACCTGTTCTATCTAGTTTGTTGACAAAACAAATTCTTGGAACATTATATTTGTCAGCTTGTCGCCAAACTGTTTCTGATTGGGGCTCTACACCTGCGACACCATCAAAAACACAAACTGCTCCATCTAAAACTTTCAGTGATCTTTCAACTTCAATTGTAAAATCAACATGTCCAGGAGTATCAATAATATTAATTCTATGATCTCTCCAAAAACAAGTTGTAGCTGCCGATGTAATTGTTATACCTCTTTCTTGTTCTTGTTCCATCCAATCCATTGTGGCCGCTCCATCATGAACTTCACCAATTTTATGACTTTTTCCAGTATAATAGAGAATTCTTTCAGTTGTTGTGGTTTTTCCTGCATCTATATGAGCCATGATGCCAATGTTACGATAATTTTCTAAGTTATGTGTTCTAGCCATAAGTTACCACCTGTAATGTGCAAAAGCTTTATTAGACTCAGCCATCTTATGTGTATCTTCACGTTTTTTTATTGCTGAACCTTTATTTTGAGAAGCGTCCATTATTTCATTAAATAATTTATCAGACATTGTTTTGTTTTTTCTTTTTCTTGTTGCTTCTAACAACCACCTTAAAGCAAGAGTTTGAGATCTATTTGTTTTAACTTCTTGAGGAACTTGATAAGTAGCACCGCCAACTCTTCTTGATCTGACTTCAAGATTTGGTCTAATTTTACTTATAGCATCATTAAATACTTTAATAGGATCATCTTTAGTTTTTTCTTTAATTTTATCTAATGCATCATAAATAATTTTTTCTGAAGCAGTTTTTTTACCATCGTACATAACAAAATTAATAAATTTAGCTAATACTAAAGATCCATGCCTAGGATCAGGATAAAAAATTCTTTTTGGTGCTTGATTTTTTCTAGACATAGGTTATTTAGGTTTTTTAGCTCCATACTTGGATCTTTGCTGTTTCCTTGCCGTCACACCTTGAGTGTCTAGATTTCCTCTTAAAATATGATATCGAACTCCTGGTAAATCTTTAACACGACCACCTCTAATCAAAACTACAGAGTGTTCTTGTAAATTATGTCCTTCTCCAGGTATATAACATGTAACTTCATGTCCATTTGATAGCCTTACTCTTGCAACTTTTCTTAGAGCAGAATTTGGTTTTTTAGGTGTTGTTGTATAAACCTTTGTGCAAACACCTCTTTTTTGTGGTGATCTTTCCATAGCTGGAACTTTACTTCGCAGTTTTGGATGAATTCTAGATCTTTTAATCAACTGGTTAATTGTTGGCATAAATATATTGTTTTTATGATGGAAAAAAAGAAATTAGTAAGAACTAAAGCCTAAACTTTTTAGTTAGTGTTTAAGGTTAATACCACCTTACTTCTAACCATCAAAATTGCGCTAAACTACTAATTGAAAAGTTTAAAGTCAACAAAATAACTAAATAAATAGGGCTTTATTATGATGCAGGTAGCTGTTTTTCAGCAGGTTTGTCATCGCTTTTATTAGAAATGGCTTCATCTCTCTCGTCAGCAATTTTTTGCCATTTTAATTTTGTATTTCCTGTTCCAGCTGGGATCAATCTTCCAACTATTACATTTTCTTTTAATCCTTCTAGTTTATCAACTTTTCCTTTGATAGCAGCATCAGTAAGAACTCTAGTAGTTTCTTGAAACGAAGCAGCTGATATAAATGAATTAGTTTGTAAAGAAGCTTTTGTAATACCTAATAATATTCTTTCTGCTTGAGCTGGTTTTTTGGATTCTTTCTTTAGCAATTCATTTGTAGCTTCATAGTCGAGTTTATCTACTAGTTCTCCCTGTAAATAATCAGAATCACCTTGAGATTTAATTTCAACTTTTTTAAGCATTTGTCTTAAAATAGTTTCAATGTGCTTATCGTTTATAACAACACCTTGTAAGCGATACACCTCTTGTACTTCGCTTACATAATAATCAGTTAATGCCGGAACTCCCAATATTCTTAATATATCGTGTGGTGCAGGACTACCATCTAAGAGATATTCTCCCTTTTTAATTTTTTCTCCTTCGTTAAAGTTTGTATGCTTACCTTTTGGAATTAAATAAGATGAAGAAGTGGTATCATCTTGCACTATTGAAACTTTTTGTTTACCTCTAAGTTCCTTACCAAACTGAATTGTACCATCATTTTCAGCTATGATAGCACTATCCTTAGGTTTTCTAGCTTCAAATAAATTAGCTACTCGGGGAAGACCACCAGTTATATCTCTAGCTTTAGAAGTAGCTTTAGGTAATCTTGCCAAAACATCTCCAGCAGATACTTTTTGACCGTCTGTTACTGATAAGATTGAATCTGGGACTAAATAATATCGCGCTTCATTTTCATCTGCTTTTTTAATTACATTTCCTTTTTCATCTCTTAAAGTAATTCTAGGTTTAAGTTCTGCATTTTTAGATTGTGATCTCCAGTCTAAAACCGATTTTGATGTAATGCCGGTAGTGTCATCAGCTATTTCAGCCAATGAAACGCCATCTACTAAATCCATATAACTTGCAACACCACTTTTTTCAGCAATTACTGGAAGGGTGTAAGGGTCCCATTCACATATTTTTTTACCTTTTTTAATATCTTCATTATTATCACAATAAAGCTTCGCACCATATGGAACTTTATATATGGCTAGCTGTTGTTGCTTTTCATCAACAATAGATATTTGAGTATTTCTCCCCATTATTATTTTATTTTTTTTAGAATCTTCAATAATATTTTTATTTAAAATATTTATTTTACCAGTAAAATGTGCAACAGCTTGTGACTCTTCTTTAATTTGAGCTGTACCACCAACGTGAAATGTTCTCATTGTTAATTGTGTGCCTGGTTCACCAATAGATTGGGCAGCTATCATTCCTATAGCTTCACCAATAGTAACTAGCTTACCTCTAGATAAGTCTCTACCATAACATGTTGCGCAAACACCTTTTTTTGATAGACAAGTCATCACAGAATGGACATTTACGCTTTTAACACCTGCTGTATCTACTTTTTCACAAAGATCTTCATCAATTAATTCTCTTTTTTTAATTAATACCTCACCAGATATAGGGTGTTTTATATCTTCTGCTGCACATCTACCAAGAATTCTATCAGATAGGGCAACTGTTATATTTCCACCATCAATTATTTCAGATAGAAAAATAGAATCTTTTGGTTTAGCACCACAATAATTTTTTGTAATAGAGATATCTTGCGCAACATCACAAAGTCTTCGTGTCAGATAACCTGAGTTTGCAGTTTTTAATGCTGTATCAGCTAGGCCTTTTCTAGCTCCATGAGTAGAATTGAAGTATTCTAAGGCTGTTAACCCTTCTTTAAAATTTGCAGTAATAGGAGTTTCTATAATTTCACCAGATGGTTTGGCTATTAAACCTCTCATACCAGCTAATTGTTTCATTTGAGCAGCCGAACCTCTTGCACCAGAATTTGCCATCATAAAAACAGAATTTGTTTCTATTCTTCCATTTGGCATAGTTTTTGTAGCAGATGATATTTCTTTCATCATTTCATTAGCAACTAAGTCAGTGCATTTAGACCAAACATCAACAACTTTATTATACTTTTCTCCTCTAGTTATTAAGCCATCTGAGTATTGACTTTCATAATCTTCAACTAATTTTTTTGCATCATTAACTAATTTTCCTTTTGTTTTAGGTATTATTAAATCATCTTTACCAAATGAAATTGCTGCTTTAAATGCATGTTTAAAACCAAGTGCTTTTAATTTATCGCAAAGAATTACAGTTTCTTTTTGACCGCAGTGACGATAAACTAAATCAATAATCTCAGAAACATTTTTTTTTGAAAGAATTCTATCAATTAAACTGAATTTAATTTTGTGATTTTTTGGCAATATACTTGATAGAATAAATCTACCAGCTGTTGTGTTATATTTCTGTAAAACTTTATCACCATTTTCATCAACTGTTTCAAACCTACATATTATATTCGAATGTAAGCTTATGTTTTTATTGTCAATTGCTTGTTCAATTTCAGTAATAGTATTAAAATAACCTTTAGAATTTTCATTTTTTTTATCATCTTCTACACCCTGAGATAAATAATAAATACCTAAAATCATATCCTGACTTGGCACAATTATTGGTTTGCCATTTGACGGACTTAAAATGTTATTTGTTGACATCATTAAAACTCTTGCTTCTAACTGTGCCTCAATACTTAAAGGTATATGAACGGCCATTTGGTCTCCGTCGAAATCTGCGTTAAAAGCTGAACAAACTAAAGGGTGTAATTCTATAGCGCTTCCTTCGATCAATTTAGCTTCAAATGCTTGAACACCTAATCTATGTAATGTTGGTGCTCTATTTAAAATAACAGGATGTTCTCTTATAATAGTTTCTAAAGCATCCCATAATTCTGGTTTCTCTTTTTCAACTATTCTTTTCGCTTGTTTTATAGTCGTCGCTAATCCAAGCTTATCTAACCTTGCGTATAAAAATGGTTTAAATAACTCGACTGCCATTTTTTTGGGTAATCCGCATTGGTGCAATTTAAGTTCTGGACCTGAAACTATTACTGATCTTCCTGAGTAGTCAACACGTTTACCTAATAAATTCTGTCTAAATCTACCTTGTTTACCTTTTAGCATTTCAGCTAATGATTTAAGTGGTCGTTTACCAGTGCCTGTAATAACTCTGCCTCTTCTTCCATTGTCAAATAATGCATCTACTGATTCTTGTAACATTCTTTTTTCATTTCTAACTATAATATCAGGAGCTTTTAGATCCATTAATCTTTTTAATCTATTGTTACGATTTATAACTCTTCTGTATAAATCATTTAAATCTGAAGTAGCGAATCTACCACCATCTAATGGGACTAAAGGTCTAAGTTCAGGTGGGATTACAGGTACACAAGTTAAAATCATCCATTCAGGTTTATTGCCTGAATTAATAAAAGCTTCCATTAATTTTAATCTTTTGATAGCTTTTTCTTCCGCAACCTTAGATTTAACTTCCTTTAAAATTTCTTTTAGTTTATCTCGTTCAGCTTTTAAATCTAAATTTATTAGGTTTTTTCTAATAGCTTCTGCGCCGATTCCTGCTTCAAAAGCATCATCGCCAAATTCTTCTTGTGCCTTAACATATTCCTCTTCAGTTAAAAGTTGATTTTTTTTCAGATCTGTTAAACCTGGTTCAATTACCATAAAACTTTCAAAATATAATACTTTTTCAACATCTTTAAGTTTCATATCAACTGCAGCAGATATTCGGCTAGGTAATGATTTTAAAAACCAGATATGAGAAACAGGACAGGCAAGATCTATATGGCCCATTCTATCTCTTCTAACGTTTGATTTTGTTACTTCTACACCACATTTTTCGCATATGATTCCACGAAATTTCATTCTTTTGTATTTTCCGCATAAACATTCGTAATCTTTAATTGGACCAAATATTCTAGAACAAAAAAGACCATCTTTTTCTGGTCTAAAAGTTCTGTAGTTAATTGTTTCTGGTTTTTTAATTTCTCCAAATGACCAAGATTTAATTTTCTCTGGACTTGCAAGACTAATTTTTATCTTACTAAATTTTTGTTCTACTACATCCTTATTGCCAAAAAGTTTATTTAATTCTTTATCCATAATAATTAATTTAAATCAATGTTTAGAGCTAATGATTTAATTTCCTTTACTAAAACGTTGAAAGATTCTGGAACACCAGACTCAAACTTGTCATCACCTTTTACAATAGTTTCGTATACTTTAGTTCTACCCGCAACATCATCAGATTTAACTGTTAAAATTTCTTGCAATGTATAAGCAGCGCCATAGGCCTCTAACGCCCAAACTTCCATTTCACCAAATCTTTGTCCTCCCAATTGAGCCTTACCACCTAGAGGTTGTTGTGTAACTAAGCTATATGGACCTGTGGATCTGGCATGAATTTTATCTTCAACCAAATGATGAAGTTTTAGCATATAAATAATACCAACAGTAACTTGTCTATCAAACTTTTCTCCTGTTCTTCCATCCCATAACGAAGTTTGACCAGAAGATGGTAAATTAGCTAATTCTAACATTTTAGTAACATCTTCTACCGAAGCACCATCAAAAACTGGAGTTGCAATTGGGATCCCAGAGCTTAAGTTTAGTGATAACTCTTCTAACTCTTTATCAGTTAATAATTTTATTTTTTCTTCAAAAAATTTCTTTCCATATATTTTTTTTAGAACTTCAGCTATTGATGCATTTCTTTTAGTTGTATCTTGATGTAATTTAACAAGTTGATTTATTTTCTCACCTAATTCAGAACATGCCCAACCTAGATGTGTTTCTAAAATTTGACCAACGTTCATCCTACTAGGTACACCTAAAGGATTGAGAACAACATCGACTGGTTTACCGTTTTCCATATATGGCATATCTTCTACAGGTACAATTTTACTTATCACACCTTTATTTCCGTGCCTACCAGCCATTTTATCACCAGGTTTTAAACTTCTTTTAACAGCAATAAAAACTTTTACCATTTTTAAAACGTTAGGGAGAAGATCATCACCTTGTTGTATTTTTTCAACTTTATCTGTAAATCTATCTTTTATATCTTTGCTTAGGTTTGTGTACTGTTCTCTAAGAATTTTTAAGTCATCGTTGGTTTTTTTATCATCAACTTCCATTTTCCAAATATCATTTAAATTTAAATTATTTAATTGATCAAAGGTAAGTGTGGTATTAAGCTTGATCTCTTTATATGTGTTGCTTAGTTTTTTATTTTTTATCATCTCTATTGCTCGAGATTTAATATTTCTTTCTAAAATTTCTTCTTCTACAGATTTATCTTCTTGTACAGATTCAATTTCAGATCTCTCAATAGCTGTTGATCTTTCGTCTTTTTCTATTCCATGTCTATTAAAGACTCTAACATCAACAACGATACCACTGCTACCTGGAGGCATTTTTAAAGATGAATCTCTTACATCTGTAGCTTTTTCACCAAAAATAGATCTCAATAATTTTTCTTCTGGGTTGGAAATCGTATCTCCTTTTGGAGTAACTTTTCCTACTAATATATCGCCAGCTTTGACTTCAGCACCTATGTAAACTACTCCTGATTCATCTAAATTTCTTAATGATTCTTCGCTGATGTTCGGAATGTCTCTAGTTATTTCTTCTGTACCGAGCTTAGTATCTCTAGACATTAGTTCATGTTCTACTATATGAACTGAAGTAAAAACATCATCCCTTACACATCTTTCAGAAATTAATATTGAATCTTCAAAGTTATATCCAAGCCAAGGCATAAACGCTACCGTAACATTCTTTCCTAAAGCTAATTCACCAAGTTTTGTTGATGGACCATCTGCAATAATATCACCTTTTTTTATTATATCTCCAACCTTAACTAAAGGTTTTTGGTTGATCGTTGTGTTTTGGTTTGATTTTTGAAATTTAAGTAAATTATAAATATCTACTCCAGATTTAGATAAATCTTTTTCTGAGGTATTAACAACAATTCTTTTTCCATCAATTTTATCAACTACTCCATCTCTTTTAGAAATTATAGTAACACCAGAATCTATTGCAACTCCTTGTTCGATACCAGTTCCTACAAGTGGAGATTCAGGTATTAACAATGGAACCGCCTGTCGCATCATGTTTGATCCCATTAGTGCTCTGTTGGCATCGTCGTTTTCTAAAAAAGGTATAAGAGATGCAGCTACTGAAACTAATTGTTTTGGAGAAACATCCACATATTCAACTGAATCTGGTTTTGATAAAATAAAGTTCAACGATTTTCTGCATGAACATAACTCTTCAGTTAATTCTCCTTTATCATTAATATGTGAGTTTGCCTGAGCTATAGTAAATTTTTCTTCTTCTATAGCTGATAAATATTCAATATTATTTGTAACTTTGCCATCTTCAACTTTTCTGTAAGGGCTTTCGATGAAACCATATTTGTTAACTCTTGAAAATGTTGCTAAACTATTAATTAATCCAATATTTGGGCCTTCTGGAGTTTCGATGGGACATATTCTTCCATAATGTGTTGGATGTACATCTCTAACTTCAAATCCAGCTCTTTCTCTTGTAAGACCACCTGGTCCAAGTGCGGATACTCTTCTTTTGTGTGTTATTTCTGATAATGGGTTTGTTTGATCCATGAATTGAGATAATTGTGATGTTGCAAAGAAATCTTTCATAGCTGCAGATATAGGTCTTGGATTAATTAAATCTTGTGGCATTGCTGACTCTACTTCTAATAAAGTTGCCATTTTTTCTTTAATAACTCTTTCCATTCGTAAAATTCCAATTCTAAATTGGTTTTCAACAAGCTCACCGACAGACCTAACTCTTCTATTTCCCAAATGATCTATATCGTCTACTTCACCTTTTCCATCTCTTAGATCAAGCATATGTTTGATAATAGCTATGATGTCGTCATTTCTCAATATTGTTATGTTGTCACTACAATTTAAATTTAATTTATTGTTAAGCTTAACTCTACCTACATCAGAAAGATCATAACGTTCTGATTTAAAGAACAAATTATTAAATATTTCATTAGCTACCTCTATAGAAGGAGGTTCACCAGGTCTTAAAACTTTATAAATATCACTTATAGCTTCGTCCTTAGAATTGTTTTTATCAAGATTTAAAGTATCAATAATGTAAGATCCCTTAATAATCGGATCAACATCAGCAATCTCAAGCTTAGTAATGTTAAACTCTAATATTTTAGCAAAATTTTCATCATCGATAGCCGAAGCTGAGTTTAAAAATATTTCGTTTTTCGATTCATCTTGAAGATCATTTTTTACATATTTGCCGATAAAAAAGTCAGAAGAAAATAATACATTTTTTAAACCATCGTCAAATAATTTTTTTGCTATTATAAAATTAATTTTAGATCCTTTTTTTAGAACTATTTTTTCATCAATCGAGTTAATAAGATCAAATCGTAATTTTATAGGTCGCTTATAATCATCAGGGTTAAACTTTGTTTCCCATAAATTTTTCTTTTTTAAAAAATTGTATACTTTGAAATCATAAAACAAATCTAACATCTCTTTTTTGTTATAACCTAGGGAATAGAGCAAAGTTGTAATAGGTAATTTTCTTTTTCTGTCAATTCTAAAATATAAAAAATCTTTAGCATCATATTCAAAATCTAACCATGAGCCTCTATTGGGTATTATTCTACAGTTAAAAAGTAATTTACCACTTGCGTGTGTTTTACCTTTGTCATGATCAAAAAAAACTCCTGGACTTCTGTGCATTTGATTAACAACAACTCGTTCAACTCCATTAATTACAAAAGTACCACTTGAAGTCATTAAAGGTATATCACCCATATAAACTTCTTGTTCTTTAGCAGATAAAATTTGTTTTGTATTTTTGTCAGGATCAATATCGTAAATAACTAATCTCAATGTAGGTTTTAGAGAAGAAGAATAAGTTAAGTCTCTTTGTCTACATTCTTCAACGTCAAATTTTGGTTTTTCTAATCTAAATGAAATATATTCAAGTGTTGCTTTTTCAGAAAGCTCTTCAATAGGAAAGACACTTTTGAAAACACTTTCTAAACCTTTTTGTAAAGATTGGTTTGTATCAGAAGATTCTAGAAATTGTTTATATGATTTTTTTTGTACTTCAATTAAATTTGGTATAGATAAAATTTCTTTTAACTTACCAAAGCTTTTTCTTATACTTTTTTTTTCAGTAAAAGATAAATCCATACTAATTCTTACATCAAAGGATATAAGTTAATTTTATTATTAAACAATTCTACTTTAATTCTACTTTAGCTCCAGCGGCCTCAAGTTTTTGTTTAGCTTCCTCAGCGTCTTTTTTTGAAACGCCTTGTTTAACTTCTTTTGGTGCAGCTTCAACTAAATCTTTTGCTTCTTTTAAACCTAAACCGGTAATAGATCTAACTTCTTTAATTACGTTAATTTTTTTGTCACCAAAGGATGTTAGAAAAATTGTATATTCAGATTTTTCTTCTTCTGGTGCTGCGGCTCCTGCTGGTGCAGCGGCAACTGCAGCGGCAGCTGTAACTCCCCATTTTTCTTCAAGTTGTTTTGATAAATCTGCTGCTTCAACAACAGTTAACTTTGATAATTCATCTATAATTTTATTTAAGTCTGCCATGAGATTTTATTTCCAATTTAAGTTTTTTTACTCTTTGCGAGCGCCAAAATAGCGATTTTTGCGCCAGGCGCAAGTAAAATACTCATTATTTTTTGTGCTGGTGCAGTTAAAATACCCACAATTTTAGCTCTTGCTTCATTTAGTGTCGGTAATGTCGCAATTTTTTGGACATCTTCAATAGAAAGAGGTTCTTCTTCCATTAAACCTCCTATTATTTTAAGACTTGAGTTAGTTTTTGCAAATTTTGTTAAAATTTTAGCTGATGTTATTGCGTCTTCAGAAAAAGCTACTGCTGTTGGACCAGTAAAAAGGTTCTCCAATTTTTTAAATTTACTATTTCCTAATGCAAGTTTTGTAATTCTATTTTTTGTAATTTTAAATAAAATACCATGTTTTCTCATTTCTTTTCTAAGGTCATCAATTTGTTTAACAGTAAGACCTTGGTAATGAGTAACCAAAATAGATGAAGTTTTATTAAAGTAATCTTTCATTTCATCTATGTATTGCTTTTTTTTATTTTTGTTCATCATAAATTATTTATCTACTTTCAATTTATATGAGGGTCCCATTGATGATGTAATATAAGCCGATAAAATAAAATCACCTTTAATTCCAGTTGGCTTTTCTTTGTTTATTGTTTGAATTAAAGCATCGAAATTTTCAATAATTTTATTTTCATCAAAACTTTTCTTACCAATAGATGTTGCTAAATTACCATCCTTATCATTTTTAATTTCAATTTGACCAGATTTAAGAGCTTTGACAGACGACATAATATCATTAGTCACAGTACCAAGTTTTGGATTTGGCATAAGACCTTTTGGTCCTAAGATTTTTCCTAACTTTCCCATTTTTGACATCATAGATGGTGTAGAAACAAGTTTATCAAAATTTATTTTTCCAGCTATAATATCGTTAATTAAAGATTCTGACCCATAAATATCGGCACCACAAGTTTTAGCTTCTGAAATTTTTGATTCCTCACATAATACAGCAACACGAATTTTTTTTCCATTTCCATTAGGTAAATTGACTAAAGTTCTTAGGTTAAACTCTTCCTTTTTTTGCTTTAAATTTAACATTAACGATATATCAATAGATTCATTGAATTTTGTTGTGCAGTTTGTTTTTACTTTGCTAATTACATCGTTAATTTTAAAAACAGTATCAGTTTTATTTAAAATTAATTTTTTAAATCTTTTGGAACTTTTTTTTTTCATTACCCTTTTACCTCTATACCCATAGATCTTGCTGATCCACAAATTATTTTGACTGCTTCTTTAAGATCATGTGCATTTAAATCTTTCATTTTTTCTTCAGCAATTTTTTCAGCTTGCTTCATTGTAATAGAGCCTGCGATTACACGACCTGGTTCTTTTGATCCACCTTTTAATTTTGCTGCTTCTTTTATAAAGTGTGAAGCTGGAGGTGATTTAATAATGAAATCAAATTTTTTGTCTTTATAAACGGTTATAACTACAGGGACAGGTTTACCCATAAAATTTTTAGTTTTTTCGTTAAATGCTTTACAAAATTCCATAATATTTATTCCACGCTGTCCTAAAGCAGGTCCAACTGGAGGAGCGGGATTTGCTTGACCACCTTTAATCTGTAATTTTACGTAACCTACAATTTCTTTAGCCATAATTATGTTTTTTCTACCTGATTATATTCCAATTCAATTGGTGTTGGTCTACCGAAAATTGATACTGCGACTTTTAGTTTAGATTTATCTTCATCTATTTCTTCAACTAAACCACTAAAAGATGCAAAAGGACCTTCGCAAACTTTTACTTGCTCACCTACTTCAAAAGTTAGGCTTGGCTCGGGAGCCAAAGCTCCTTCTTTTATATTACCTAAAATTTTATCTATCTCTTTGTCTGACACGGGGATTGGTGTTCCTGTTGTTCCTAAAAAACCCGTAACTTTTTGAATATTTTTTATCATATGATATAAATCTTTATTCATTTCCATTTTAACTAATACATAACTTGGAAAATACTTCTTTTTTGTTTTAACTCTTTTGCCTTTTTTAACTAAAGTTACCTCGTGAGTAGGAACTAGTATATCTTTAATTTTCTCTCCTAAATCTTTTTTTTCAACTGTTTCTTTTAATGTATCAGCTACTTTTTGCTCAAATCCAGAAAAAGTTTGAACTATATACCAATTTATCATATTAAAAATTTATAGTTAAAATTATATCAAGTAAAAATTTATAAAACTGATCTAGTAACAAAAAAAAAATTGCTGCTATGCTAGCTAGTACAAAAACCATAAATGAACCAAGCATTACTTCTTTTTTGTTTGGCCATGTAACTTTAAAGGCTTCTTGCTTTACAGATTGAATAAATTTTAATGGGTTTATCATTTTTTTAATATTCCTTTTATTTGGCAGGAGCGGTGGGACTCGAACCCACAACCCCGGGTTTTGGAGACCCGTACTCTACCAATTGAGCTACACTCCTCCTTGAGGTTATTTTATAATTTTTGTTACCACTCCAGCTCCAACAGTTTTGCCACCTTCTCTAATAGCAAAATTTAATTTTTCATTCATTGCAATTGGTGTAATCAATTTAACTGTAAACTTAGCATCATCACCAGGCATAACCATTTCAGTTCCTGATGGTAAAGTTACTTCACCTGTTACATCAGTTGTTCTAAAATAAAACTGAGGTCTATATTTAGTAAAGAATGGTGTATGTCTTCCACCCTCTTCTTTTTTCAAAACATAGGCTTGAGCTTCAAATTCAGTGTGCGGTGTTACTGATCCAGGTTTAGCTAATACTTGACCTCTTTCAATATCTGTTCTCTCTACACCTCTTAACAAAGCACCAATATTATCACCCGCTTCACCTGTGTCTAAAATTTTTCTAAACATTTCAACACCTGTAATAACAGTTTTTTTAGTATCTTTAATACCAACTATTTCAAGTTCTTCACCAGTTTTAACAACACCTTGTTCAACACGACCAGTTGCAACAGTACCACGTCCAGAAATAGAAAAAACATCTTCTATTGGCATTAAGAAAGGTTTGTCTTTAGGTCTTTCTGGTTGAGGAATAAATTCATCAACAGCTTTCATTAATTCAATAATAGAATTTTTCCCTGTGGCCTCATCTTTTCCTTCAACTGCCGCTAAAGCAGATCCTTTTATGATTGGAGTTTTGTCACCAGGAAATTTATAAGAAGTTAAAAGTTCTCTAACTTCTTCAACAACTAAATCTAAAAGTTCTTTATCTTTAACTTGATCAACTTTATTAAGATAAACAACAATAGCTGGAACACCAACTTGTCTGGCAAGAAGTATATGTTCTCTAGTTTGTGGCATTGGACCGTCAGCTGCATTTACAACTAATATTGCTCCATCCATTTGAGCTGCTCCTGTAATCATATTTTTTACGTAGTCAGCGTGACCTGGGCAATCAACGTGGGCATAGTGTCTTTTTTCAGTTTCGTATTCAACGTGAGCAGTTGAAATAGTTATTCCCCGTTCTTTTTCTTCAGGCGCCTTGTCTATCTGATCATAAGCAATAAATTCTGCTCCACCGCTTTCCGATAAAACTTTTGTAATAGCAGCGGTTAATGTAGTTTTTCCATGATCTACGTGACCAATTGTACCTATGTTACAATGTGGTTTATTTCGTTCAAATTTTTTTTTCTCAGCCATTTTTTTTTCCTTTTTTATAATATTTACTTTTTTATTTAACTTTAATCTTGGAGCGGGTGAAGGGAATCGAACCCTCACGACCAGCTTGGAAGGCTGGTGTTCTACCATTGAACTACACCCGCGTCGTCCCAAACATATCACACTCTTGTATATCTAAAACTTTATTGATCTTGGTGGAGGGGGAAGGATTCGAACCTTCGAAGACCGGAGCCAACAGGTTTACAGCCTGCCCCATTTGACCGCTTTGGTACCCCTCCTAATTTTAAGGGTTACCTATACAATAAAGCTTTATTCAACAACGTTTTATAAGCATTATGATGCGTAAATGCAATAAATGATTTAGTCAATTAATATGCTATTAATCGTGATTATTTGTAAAAAACATGAAAAAAAGTACCTTTTTAATAGCTGGAAAGCATGCTGTGACAGAAGCATTAAAAAACCCTGATAGAATTGTACAAAAACTATTCTTAACAGAAGACTCAAAAAAAAATATCAATAAAGATAACTCCAATCTAAATTTACTAAAAAACATAAAATTATTTTTTAAAACAAAAAAAGAATTGGATCGTTTATGCTCAAAAGATCAGATATCGCATCAAGGTCTTATAGCAGAAGTTGGGCATCGTGAAGGAATTAAAATTAAAGAATACTTAGATAATAATAAAAGTAAAGAAAGTATCACTTTTCTTGCTTTAGAAGATGTAACTGATCCAAGAAATATTGGCTCTATAATAAGAAGTGCGGTTTCTTTTGATATTGACGGATTAATAATTAAGGAACGGTCCTTTCCAAGTGAAAGTAAACTTTTGTACAAAAGTGCTAGTGGTAGCATGGAGTATATAAACATATTTGAAGTTTCAAATATAAGTTCAACATTAAAGTTTTTAAAAAATAAAAATTTTTGGATATGTGGTTTTGATAAAAATGGCAACAAAGATTTTACAGAACATAATTGGAATGGAAACAATGTGCTTTTATTTGGCTCTGAAGGTTATGGTCTAAAACATCAAACAATAAAGAATTCTGATTTTTTATTAAATATAAAAATAAATAAAAAAATTGAAAGTCTTAATATCTCAAATTCAGCCGCAGTAGTATTCCACTATATTTATAATTTAAAAAAATAGAATTAATTTATTTTCTAATTCTTATTTTGTTACCAAGATCAGTTTCAAATTTAATTTTATCCTTAATTAAACTAAAAGGTCCTTGTTTAATTTCTATCATTTCAACGTCTTTTAAAATTTTAAAACCATGACCTCCACTAACTAACATAATTATATCTTTTTCTTTTAAAACTTTACTAAATAAATATTTTTTTTTAGAAGTGTAAAAATCAACTCTTATAGATCCTTTTAATAACAGTATTACTTCTGATGTGTAATGAATTTTAGTAAGTCTTTTTTTATGTAAATGGGGTTTTATAATATAATTTTTTTTATGTTTCATGTAACCAAATTGTTGAGTAGATTCATTTGGAGTAAAAAATGTTATTCCATTTTTTTTTCTATATTTACCTCTGACTATCAAAGCTAACATTTTATTTTTATAATTTACTTTTTCAATCATTGTTATTTTATAATATCATGATAAAAAATTTTCACTAATTAAAATATTATCAGTAGCTTTAATATTACTTAAAAAACTTGCAGATTTTATTTTATATGTTTTTAAAAGTTTAAAATTATATGATTTTAAATAATCTAAAACCATTGTTTCTTTATCATCAAACTTTTCTTTATTTTCAGATATTTCCGTATAAATCATATAAATTTTATTTTTTGATAATAGTTTTTCAGCTCCTTTTAAGACATTAAGCTCATTAGCTTCGGAATCAATTTTAAGTACATCAATTTTTTTAATACCCTGTGTATGACAAAAGTTGTCAATTGTTTGCGTTTGAACATTAATTTCAGAAAAACTTTCAATTTTTTTAAATGGCTGCAAAAGTTGCAAGACAAATTTTCTTGTTTTATTCCATTTTTTATCATTCTTACATACTTCATTTAAACTTGATCCAGAGGGTTCAAAAAAATTATTTAAAAAAAAAATTTTTTTCATATTTGTGTTGTCTAATGCTAAATCAAAATATTTGACTGTACCTATTTTAAGTAAATCCTTTATATAATTCATAACTCTTGGATTTGGGTCAAATAAAAAAAAATTAAAATTTATCCCAGTTTTTTTAGCATATTTATTTAATTTTTTTGTAAAAGTGCCCCTAAAACAACCAACATCGAATACTGTTAAATTTGTATTCTTCATATGTTTTATTATTTCTTTTTCAATAGGATTCATGAAAAATTTATTAAGTAAGTGGTAAATGATATATTGCATAATTCTGTAAAGTCTTACCATTCAATACAGATATAATAAAGTATTTTAAAATAAACTTAGTTTTTTTTACGCATTAAAGTCGATAAAATTCTCAAAATATATAATGCTCCCAGAGAGAAAAATCTGAATAAATTTGGCGATGATTTGCTATTTGATTCATCAATATCTTTTTTTTGTATATATGGTATTTCTTTGATTATAAAACCTTTTTGATGTACATTGTAAATAAATTCTAAGAAGAACTCACCATGTCCATATCCTAAAAATGTAACTTCATCTAATATCTCACGTTTCATTAAAAAAATTGAGCTTGTAAAATCTTTTATGGGAGTTCTCAGTATCAATCGACACAGTAGGTTAAAATATTTACTACAGAAAGCTCTAAGAAATACTCTATTGTCTCCACCACCATTTATATATCTCGACATAAGTATTAAATCATTATTTAACTTTAACTCATTAATCATTTCAGGAAATTTTGCAGTAAGTTCACCCATGTTAGTATCTATCCATCCAACATATTTACCAGTTGTTTCTGTTAAACCTCTAACAAAAGCTGATGCCAGGTTTCTGCTTTTTTTTCTAAAAACTGCTTTGAATTTATTGGTCTGGTTTAATTTTTCAATCAATTCAACTGTGCCATCTGTTGAAAAATCGTCAACTATAACTATTTCAAGATCAGGTATATTTTTTTCAAGGTTTTTTATAGTATCTTCAAGATAATTTACTTCATTATAAGTACATAAAATAATTGATGTTTGAATAGGCATTATTTTTCTTACTCTGCTTCCTTTTTTAAATCATTATTCATCATAATAGATATTAACTCGTTTAAACTTGTTTTTGCTTTAAATTTAAAAGTTTTATTAGCTTTTCTGGTATTTCCAACTAATGAAGCTGTTTTGGATTTTCTTAGCAACTTCTTATTAATTCTTAAATGATCTTTATAATTTAACCCAACATGCTCAAAACATTTTTTTGCAAAGTATTCAACACTATAACTTTTTCCTGATGCAATAATAAAGACGTCAGGGTTAGTTAACTGCATTATTTTATATGCAGCTTCAACATAATCTTTTGAGTAGCCCCAATCAATTTTAGCTTTAACATCACCTAAATATAATATTTTTTGTTTTCCATAATATATTCTTGCTACCGATTTAGTTATTTTGCGCGTAACATATTCTTCAGGTCTGTGTTCTGATTCATGGTTATAAAAAATGGCTCCATAAACTTTTAAATTATAAACATCTCTATACATTTGGCAGGCATAGTAAGCAGTAGTTTTACCTAGGGCATATATACTTAAGGGTGAAAATCTTTCTTGTTCATCTTGTTTTTTATTAGGACTTTTACCAAACATATTAGAAGAAAAAGGATGAAAGTATTTAGATTTTGGAGAATAATTTTTTATTATTTCTAAAATTTTTATTACAGAGCTACCTGTCACATCAAATGAATATATAGGTATTTCAAAACTCCACCTAACGTGATCTTGATCAGCAAAATTATATATTTCATGTGGTTTAATTTTTTTAATTACATTTTCTATTGAAGGTAAATCAAGAAGATCACCATGATGTACAAAAAAATTCTTTTTTCCTATTAGATTATTAATATTTTTTAAATTACCAGTAGCAGATTTTCTTACTAGTGCGTGCACCATATATTTTTTTTTATGCATAAGTTGCGACATGAACGAACCATCTTGACCTGTAGCACCAAGTATTAGAATTTTTTTTCTTTTAGTCATTAGATTTAATTATTTTAAATTTTGGAAATGGTAATATAAAAGAACCTCCTTTTTTTAACCAATTTTTTTCTCTTTTAACAAATTCTTTAATAAACCCCCAGGGTGTTACAAAAAAGTAATCAGGGTTAAGTTTTCTTGCTTTTTTTTCAGATATAATTTTTATTCCCGATCCTATTGTGTACCTACCCCATTTTTCTGGACTTCTTTCGGCGGCAAATGGTATCATTTTACTATTTATACCATAATATTGTAAAAGAGTATTTCCTTTAGTTGATGCTCCGTATAAAAAAACTTTTTTATTTTCCTTATTTTTTTTATTTATAAAGTCTACAATATTTTTTTTATTGCTTTTAACTCTTTTAATAAAATCGCTCATAAGTTTCAAAACATTTTCCTTAGGCAATTTAATGCTACCTTTTTTAAACTTTCGGCAATATATGCGATAACTACCACCGTTAATATCATTTTCTTCAATTTTAAATATTTCCATTCCATTATTTTCAAATAGAAATTTAATCGATTTAAGAGAATAAAACTCTATATGTTCATGACAAATATTTCCTAAATCATTTTTATCTATCATTGATTTTAAACACATTAATTGTGCGATAAAAATTCCATTATCATCTAACGAATTAGCAGCATCTCTTATAAATTGATTAGGTTCTTCTAAATCATAAAACATTCCAATTGCTGTAATAATTTTTGGTTTATTTAAATTATTTTTTTTAATAATTTTGTTCAATTCAAATTCAGACCAAAAATTATTTAATGAGTAGTTACAATTTTTTTTTAAATATTTTTGCAAATTTTTAGCAGGCTCACAACCAATTGTTAGAAAATTTTTTTTTTTATAATAACTCAATAACGTGCCATCATTTGCACCAATGTCCAGGACGACATCTTTGGGTTTCATTTTGACATGTTTTAAACTTTCTATGAATAAATTTTGAAGACCCATTTTCATTGTCTTAGTAATACCTGAGCGATACCAATAGAATCTTTTATACATTATTTCTTGAGGTGCTATATGAGAAAGCTGAATAAGATCGCAATTATTGCAATAAAGCAATTTAAGTGGGGCTTTGATACCTTTTTTAATATTTTTTTTTTCAACAAAATTACTTACAAATAAACTTCCAAGTGAAAATATTTCTTTGATTTTTTTATTTTTGCATAGTAAACAATATTTTACTTTTTTAGTTTTTAATTTCATTTAATTAACTGATACACTAATTTTATTAATGAGTAAAAAAAAAAAAAATATTCTACTCTTTTTACTTGTCAGCTTCTCAGTATACTGCAGCTTAATTGTTGGTGAATCAGTAGATGAGGCACATGGACTTAAATATGGTAAAATTACTTTAGATTATTTATTATCATTAGGTCAAATAAATAGAAGTATGGAATATAGAGAATACTATTCCCCAATTTATTGGTCATTGCTTTATTTTTTTACTGAAATCTTTCCAACAAAATATCAAATCCAAGGAAGCCACGTAATAAATCTATTGTTTTCTTTAGGTACAATTTTTGGATTAAGTAAACTTTGTAAAGAGCTTTTTAATAAAAAATTAAGTCAAATAGTTTTTCTTGTCTTGTATTTTTACCCAATTTTTTTTGGACATATGTCTATAAATAATAAAGATACAATTATAGCTTTTTGTCATGTTTGGATTATCTGTTTATTATTTAAGTACTTAAAAAATCAAAGAGTTAAAGAAAAAGCTAATAATTATA
>Ga0209709_10000979_pt1 | contig 26892 bp, 53 predicted proteins | sample ArcticOcean_MG_C_2_FD_187435 | JGI IMG/M metagenome (GOLD analysis project Ga0209709, IMG submission 187435) | Marine microbial communities from western Arctic Ocean - ArcticOcean_MG_CB4_136 (SPAdes) (version 2) | ecosystem: Environmental > Aquatic > Marine > Oceanic | place: Arctic Ocean...
AGAGAGGGATTTATCCATCTATTTTGAATTATATTGTGATATAATTGTTGTGATATTGTATATTTTCTATGGGTAGTTTGGGGGGTGTATCTCAAAACTGACGCAAATCTATCCGCTTTTTTATATAGAACGCTGCACCATATAATCAGTATTTAAACTTACTGACGCAAATTACTCCGCACTACTTAAACTTACTGACGCAAATTACTCCGCACTATTTAAAATTACTGACGCAAATCTATCCGCTTTTTTTATCCCTACTTAAACTTACTGACGCAAATCTATCCGCTTTTTCAATTTAACCTATTTATTTGTTATTGGAGATACACACTTATGTTGTGTTTGGAATACCTATACTTTGATATAGTTTGCCTTATAATTATTAGTTATGGAAAGTATAACTGATATTGTGGAGAAATCTATGAAAACCATTTTAGTTACACCCGGACTTATTGATGTGTATGCTAAAATGTATGCAAATGAAACTAATTTTAGTAAGGATGAATTATCTGTGGCTATGCGTGAAGCACTTGCTATGGAATCTAAAGATTTGAGCATATTGAATGACAACCTTGTTAAAATTGACTTATCCAATAACCTAAATAAAATAGATGGTTCAAAATGGGGATTATCAAGGAAAGACCACCAAGTTAAAATGACTTTAGTTACTAAGATGCGTTCAATTGTTAGGGGAGCAGATATTAAAGGTATATCTAAAACAAAGATATTTAAATTAGTGCGGAAGGATAATACTTATTGGAGAGGCAGATTAACTGAATGGTTAAGTGAATTGGTGAGTGATGGATTGATAAAATATTCGGAAAAGAGATATTATAGTAATAATTTAAGAATTGAAACAAGGGAACAGATAATCCATAGACTTGTATGGGAATCACTTGAATGTCCTCTTTCAATGACTTCTATTTCAAAAAGACTTGGTTATGATGGTGGAGATGCAAGAGCGTATATTAAGAATGCTTTGAATGAATTAGATTCTAAAGGCTATATTATTCAAGAAGGAATTCATTGGAGAAGGGTTTCAAGATGAAAGTAGGTATTATTAGTCTATATTGGCTCCCCGATTTTGGTGGTCAAGAAATATATGTTAATAGATTAGCAAATGCACTTAATGATAAAGGTGTTGAAACATGGGGCATTACTGCTACACATGCAATTGAGGGTGTGGATAATGGGATTGAAAATATTCATCGTATTGTGATTGGAGATGAAGGGATTTCTCAAGAGAATGGATTATTTTGTAAGGAATGGTTCAAACTTGTTTTAAGCCATATTAAGCAAAACAATTATACACACATTATGGTTAGTGGACCCCTTACACTTGTTTCTTGTTCATTTACAAATTATCTATTTGATGGATTATATAATATTCCTAATTTAAAGTATGGTATTATTCATCACGATATAGGGGTGCGACTTAGGGGCAGATTAGAAGATGTTTATAAAAAATGTGGTAATTGGGAAAAGGCTGCACAAAACATTGAAAAAGAACAACAAGAATATTTTAATAATAATTCACCCTTATTTATTGAAAAAGATGCTTATTGGGCTTTTGATTCTCCATTATTCTTTAAGCCTCAATTTATTATTAGTAATTCTAATTGGTCAAATCGTTTTATTGACCCTATGAAAACTACACCTAATTATGTATTACATCCTTTACTTGAGGGTAATACTGCTTTTTATGATACTAATGATGAATTAAAAACGGTGGATATAACAATGATTAATCCATTGTATCATAAAGGTCGTTCATATATGGCAGATATGATTAACACATATAGTCATATATGGTCTTATCGAGTTTTAATGGGTGCTTATGGTGAGAAACAAGAATTTTTATCTATGATTAAAGATTCATGGGCAAAGCGTGACGATAGAATAGATATAATTAAATATGTTGAAAATATAAATCAAGTATATCACGCCACAAAATTGTTTATTTGTCCAAGTCGTTATGAAGGATATGGTATGGTTGCTGTTGAACCAATGTTACATTCAAAACCCGTTATTGTTCATGATTACCCTGCGATTATTGAAGCAGTAGGGGGTGCCGCATATATATTAAAATGGGGTTGTGATTCAATATTATGGGAAGAGGCTATTGAAGAAATATTGATTAATGATGAAGAATGGATGAATAAATCTAAACTACGGGGAGAATATTTATTAAAGCGTCAAGAAAAGGAAATTGATGAATTGATTAAGTTTTTAGGAGGATTGTGATATGGTGTGTGCATATTTGAGTGAATGGTTTGTTAAACATATTGATGAACAAAAAGTTAAAGTTATACTTGAATTAGGTTTAATGGATGGATTAGGTGCAATAACATTAAATGATGTTTTGTTTATTAAACCTAATACTAAACTTTAATATACCTGTTATAATGAATGTAAGATTGGTGATTGAAATGAGCAGACTAACAATTGGAATTGAAAGAGGGCCGGAAAATGTAGTATCGGAAGAACAAATATTATTATTTTTCCAAGAAAGGGGACTCACACATGATGATGATTATATTTCAATAGGTGAGGCTCGTTTTGAATATTTTATTGTTGAAAAGGCAAATTATATTACATTCAAAGAAAATAATAGTGTAGGGTTATTTACTGATGCGGTTATTGAGTTTGTAAGAACATTAAGTGATGAAGACCAAGTTGTTGTTAAGGAACAAATTGAAGGTTCTTCAATTAATAGTGATGGAGATATTATTTATACAGGAGATGCAGATTCGTTTATTGGATTTTGGGACACTATGGGTGATGAATGATGGAATTATTGTATAGAATTGAAACTGATGAATACATTTTTGAACAATGGGCAGAAGATTTTGAAGGGCTTGGTGAGAAAAATGAAGAATGAATGGAATTGGATGATTGATTCCTCAAAACCGATTGTCAAACCTATCGGCAAACCATTCCCCCCACAAGAAGTAATAGCACATTTGAAATTAAAAGGAGAGGAAGAGTAATGGAAATGCCAAATGATATATACAAAACAATGCTTGAAGAAACTGCGGAAATTAGAGATGGGAAGGTTTGGCATTCGCTAAAATCTGCTAATCTTGCTTATGCAACAATGTTGCCGGAAGAACCATTTGTGATGGTGCGCCGAACAAGTGAAACTACGAAATGTGGATTTACATTTGTAACCCTGCCGGTTGTTCATATGGATTCTTATTTTACAGAACGCCCTGCTCGCATGGAAAATATTGAAGAAATCACATTTGATTCACTTGATAATCTTAGAGCATTACATCGTAAAATTATTGGGGTGGATGAATGAGTAAGATTTGGACTTGTCCTCAATGTAATGATACCACAAGGTTTAAGGGATTGTGCAGAAGTTGTAGTGAATATGATGTTGATGGTAATTTGATAACGCCTGTCCGTAGGGAAGTGGAAAGTCATGTTTGTTCAACGGGTTGTCACCATTCAGCCCCAATTACAATGCCTACAAAAGAAAGTTTTGTTTCTTCAAGAATGAAGAAACCCACTAAAAAGCAAATTAAAAATTATGTTGAAGTTATGGAAGCGGCGGCACTTGCTCCTACCATTGAAGATGATAGTGATTTTATTGAAGTTGGAGATGAAGAAGAATGAATGAGGTCTTACTAAAAGAATTGTATGATGGTATGCTTGATGATTGCTACCCCGAAGTTAATATTGGGGGGTTGAATTATAGTGTTTCTGTTTCTCTCTATCGTATCGACCCAATCGCTTATCAAGTAGGGATGAATGATTATGAGTCCTCACTAAGAGCAGATTATGAATATGATGGTAGTTATGAAGAATTATTTTCCGATGAATTGACTACTGAAAAATCTATGGGAGTCCATGAAAATAGGATGAGGAAGAGATTTGGAATGGATAGCGAAGAGTGAGCATTTATGTATGTTGTAGGAGAATGAATATTTATGAGCAAAATAATGAGTTTGGAATTAGAAGCATGGCTTGATGAATGGTCTGCGAAATTAGATTCTGTTGAATCAATTGATAAGGAAGAATTTGATTTTTCATTATTTGAGAAATTTACAGGGTTTATCCTTAAAGTTAGTAGTTTCCCTCAAAAGCATTTTTTTATTGCGACTGAGATGCTTCCTCAATTTGAAGAGGAATAATAATGAAATGTGTTAAACCGATGAAACATAGGCCCGAATTTGAAGGCAAAAATCATTGTAATCAATGTGAATTAGACGCACAAAATTTGGATGAAAAATATTGTGAATGTGATGAATCTGTAATTCGTCAGGCAGGGGTTCATCCACAAACCTGTGTAAAGTGTGACGGTGTAATTGAATGAATTCAATACATCGGGAAATGCGACCTTGGCGACAACATTTGAAAGACAATCGCTTACAAAAATGTTCGTCATGTGATGGAACGGGTTATTGTATTGATATGCCTTGTCCACCATGTAAAGGAACGGGTTATTATGATGCGTGAAAAAAGGAATTCTTGGGAACAATACGCATTGAAACTTGCTCATGTTGCTTCGGGCAGAAGTGACGACCCTTATGTGAAAGTCGGTGCATGTATTTTACGACACGATAAAAGTGTTGCCGGACTTGGCTATAATGGCCCCCCTTCAGGAATTGAAATTGATTGGTCTAATCGGGATGAACGGCGTAAGAGAATTGTTCATGCAGAAGTAAATGCCTTGAGGTATTTACAACCAAACGAAGGATGGTTATTGGCTACTACATTATTACCTTGTAGGTCTTGTTTGCAGATGATTGCATCATATGGAATTAAAAAGATTGTTTATGGTGAAATTTATTCAAGAGATGATGTATCTTTAGAATTATGTGAAGAATGGGGAATTGAATTAATTAAAGGTGATAATCTTGAATGAAGAAAACTCAAAATCATTATGGCGAGCGATTCAACAAGCCGGTGATAAATTAGTTTCTAAATTACCCGATTCTTCAAGGCATCCGGCAGGGCGAAATCCTTATGCTCATGTAGCCAAGTGTATTAAGTCCAAGTATGGAATGACTTACAAAGAAATCCCTAATGAACAATTTGGTGAAGTTTTAGATTATTTAGTTTATCTTGTTGAGAATCCTTTTTGATAACTATTATATAGGGTGTTGGAGAATCTTATTTTTATGTCCAATGAACCCCCCGAAGCAGAATGGAAAGGGATGCCGGAGTTTGTTCAAGAGAAAAAAGAGCCATTCAGTAAAATAATTATTAGATTTGAAACGGAAGCAGATTTGAAAGAGTTTGCAGAATTAATAGGGCAAAAATTAACTCCTAAGACGAAAAGTATTTGGCATCCACATAAACCACACCGAAAACCGTATGTGAGGAAGTGGGTTGATGAATCCTAAATATCCCATATATATTGTTTCTAAAGGCAGATGGGAAAGTCGTTTAACAAGTAAGGCATTAGAGGAAATGAATGTTCCCTATAAAATTATTGTTGAAGCAAATGAATATGATGAATACGCCAAAGTTATTGATAAAGATAAAATCCTTATTTGTCCACAAAAATATAATGATGAATATGATGTTTTTTGGGATGATGATGATACACGAATCGGACCCGGTGCGGCAAGAAACTTTGCATGGGAACATTCAATAGAACAGGGATTTGATTATCATTGGGTTATGGATGATAATTTAGACGCATTTCATAGGATGAATAGAAATGTTAAAGCAGAAGTTTCAAGTGGCACAATTTTTAAGTGCATGGAAGATTTTGTATTGCGCTATACTAATGTAGCAATAGCAGGTCCGAATTATTATTCGTTTTGTAAAGCCAATGATAGATTAAATCCATTTATCAAAAATACTCGTATTTATTCTTGTTTGTTTATTAGAAACGATATTCCGTATAAGTGGCGAGGAAGGTATAATGAAGATACCGATATTTGTTTAAGAGCATTAAAAGATGGTTGGGCTACGATTCAATTCAATGCGTTTCTTCAAGGAAAGGTTACTACACAACGGATGAGTGGTGGTAATCATCAACAATTTTATGATAAAGATGGGACTTATCCAAAATCTAAAATGTTGGAGGATATGCACCCCGATGTAGCGAAGGTAGTTTGGAAATTTAATCGTTGGCATCATCAAGTTGATTATCGTTCATTTAAGAAAAATGAATTGAAAGTAAGGAAGGACATACAAATTCCCGATGAGATAAACAATTATGGTATGGAATTGATAATGACTCAAAGATAAGCCAACACTTATATACCCCTTCGGACAATAAATAATACATGACGAATCCCGCAGATTTGAAAGATAAGACTACACCCGAATTAGAAACCCTTTTGGAAATTATTGAGGGGCTACTTGATAATCGGAATGACCACAGCGATAGTTTAGCCGTTGGCGATAATGTGGAGTTTGATATTCGTAAAGATTGCGTTATTACAGGAACAATTAGTGCTAAGACACCGAAGCGAGTCAAGGTGGCTTGTGAAACGATTTCCGGAATATATCAAGTCGCATCAAAACAAGTGCGACCAAAAACTAAACCACAAACTGAATCTCCGATATTAGTTGATTTGAAAATTTGAGGCTGATTATTATGAATTATATAGATTTCCTTAATGAGTATCGGATTTTTAGGGCGAGAGTTAGGGAGGAATTAGGCAGTAAGATAGAGGAATCTTGTGTAGTGCAGTTATTTAATCTATATATGGGTAAGTTTAATGAAGATACTCCATCTAATGTAAATAATTTTTATGCTTTTGACCCGTTTGATAATGATTGTAAGGAGGTATGAATATGAAGAATGATTTATTTTGGAAAGTAAGAATGAGTGAATATGTGAAATCCTATGGATTCTTCCGCAAAAACTTTGTGGCAGAAACCGGAATTGAAGATAATGATGTAATAGATACTCATTGGTATAATTTTGTTGATACTATTTGTGATTGTGAAGGTTGTCGTGAAGATGAAGGGAAATGTGTTATTCATGTTTCATTTCCAAATGATGATGAGTAATGTTTATTAACTTGTTTTAATTATTGAGTAGTATGGCTATTCCAAAGACTACTTGTTGCCACAACACTTGTGAACGAAAGATTATGAGGACAAGCATACACACTAAAAATTATTCTCATACTAATTATTGTTCTATATATTGTGCTACTGCGAATGAACAATGTATTGACAATCATAAATCAATTATTGTTGAATGTGCGAAATGTGGTGGAGATACAAAATTAACATATGCGTATAAAAATTCAAATCGTAAATTTTGTAGTCCACAATGTTTTGATGCAATTAGAAAACGGAAAAATGGGCATAGGGATTTTACTATATTGACAATTTTGAAAGATAAAGGGGAATTGACTTCAAGCGAGATTTCTTATCATCTTCGTAATTTCAAGACAAAATTAACTCCCATAGCAATTAGTAGGATATTTGCCTTATGGATTTCAAAAGGTGTAGTTTCCAAAGAGTATAGCCACAAGGTATCAACATATAGATATATTTCTGATTTGCGTTGTGGGGCTGCCATTACGGAGTATAGTCGCATAAATGGTGATTAACATGAGTAATAAATATATTGCACTTGATATAGAAACGGCAAATCTCTCAATGAAAGATGAGGGATTAGAGTTTGATAATCCGAAGGATTGGAAAACGGCTTGTGTTTGTGTTTATGATTCTCACAAAGACCAAGATTGGTATTTTGTAAATTATGGTGATTTGAATGCAGTAAGGCGTTCTATATCATTAAATGTTGATATTCACCCATTTGTTGTTTTGGAAAATAAATTAAATGAATGGTTTAATGAAGGATATTTATTGGTTACTCATAATGGATATGGCTTTGATAATCCGATTTTATCTAAATCTGTAAAAAATGGGGGAGCAGGTTGCGCTTCTATATTGAAAATGTTTGATGATTCAAGACAAATTGATATGAGTTATACATTAAAACAAATTACGGGCGAAAGGTATAGATTACAACATTTGGTTCATGGGTTGTTGGGTAACTCCACATCTAAATTGATGGATGCGGCGTTTGCGCCTATTGAATGGGATAATGGTAATTATGATGAAGTCTTAAAATACTGTATTTCCGATTGCCATTTAACATTAAATACTTACTTAGCCGCCGAGAAGTTAGGTAAGTTTCATGCAGAATCTTCTCATAAGGATTACCCTGTTGTTGATTTTAATGACTTTGAAAGGAAACGCTTACTTAGTGAGCAATAGTTAATGGATATTAAATAGCAGTAGCATTAATTATAATGTGTGCCTAAAAAGCGAGATTTTACAAAAGAAATAAAAGATGTTTTATTTGAATCTCATAGTGAGCGTGAGGATGGTATGGTTGATGCAGAAGTTTCCGAAGAAGTTTATGCTATGATTATAAATAAAGTCCCACAAAATAAAGCATTATCTCAAACAGATTTCCAATCTTTATTAATTAGCATTTGTGAAGAGGTTGTCAAATTTATGCACTCTAAAATAGAGGATTTACCTAAATCAATAGCCACTTCCTTTGCATTTGATTTCGTTAGTCAATTAATTATGTCTGCATCAACAACTGTTTCACATAAGGAAGATGAGTTTGACCCGATGTTTGGTTGAGTTTATATAGATGTTTGGTTAATATACTAATATGGATTGTCCGACTTGTGGATGGGGAGTTATTCTTATTAAAGAATATGAAGATGAAGATTTTGTAGTAGGGCAGTATAAATGTAGGGATTGTCCAACATTTATTGAAATTAAATCTCCTACGGAATGGATGATTAAAAGAGGGAGATGGAAATGATAACTTATAAATACTTATTAGAACAAAGGTGGTTTAATGTCTGTTAAACAATCGTGGCGTAAAGATATTTTGCGACCCATATTTGGAACAGTTTTGATACAACCGTTAATGTTACTTTGGGCATATTATACGGATGTTTCATATATCACTAATTTAGGGCCTTTAACTATTATCACAACAATTTATCTTATGCCTGTTTATAGGTGGTATGAAAAAATTGCTGATAGTGCTAAATTTGATGAGCCAAAATGGATGTGAATATTATGAACGATGATGAATTCAAAATATATGTTGCACAAACAATAAATGTGTTGATTGAAGCCATTGAGAGGTTGTCCAAGAAAATTGTTGATTTAGACAATAAAGTTATGGCTATTTCGGAAGTTTCAAATAGTCAAGATAATAATGAATAATTATATGAAACGAATGGAAGTGCGTTGTATGTGTGGTTCATGGGGAAGGCTTATTGGAACAGACCAATACAAAAAAGATAAACAAATCTGTAATTTTTTATGTCATTGTGATAATCCAAAAGTTAATTTTGATGAGCCATTTAGAGTAAGTGATTAATATGGGTTGGAAAGAAAAACCGCATAGAAAAATGCAAAAAGATATTGAAAAGGAAAGAGATGATGGAGAGAATATTACTCACATTCAAGAAGAGATATTAAAAATACAAGGACTCAAAACCTGTGAATCTTGTTTGGAAATATATAGATTGTATGACCCCCGATGCACTCAATGTGATGCCCCGAATACATCTTTTTATTCGGCAAAAATTTAGGTGAATAGAAATGAAATGTGATTGTGAAGGAAGGACTTATGAATTAACTACCACAAGTTATATTTACTGTATTGAATGTGGATGCCAATATCCAAAGATAGAGGGTTCAAAATGAAGTGCGAAAAGTGTAATCGTGAGATGGTAACGGTAGGTGCATACATATTTATTTGTGTTAAATGTGATGATGATAATGGTGGGGGGATATGTGTTGTTGAATAAATTTAGGGAATATGGATTAAGGGCAACCCAATTTGTTCTTGGGATGGATGGCATATTACACCTTGCAGAAGTGGCTTCGGCAATTTATGAAGAAGCGTGGGCAACAGCGACACTCACAACTATTCATGCTTTATTTTTCTTTATTGGTGTTTATCTTATAGGACACGACCATTCACACCATCAAGATGAGGCACATCATGATTGATTTTTGTTTAATTACTGTTTTAATTTTCCTATTTGGATTAGCATTAGGTGAGTGAAAATATACTACCGTTTATATACCCGTTGATACAAAGATGAGTTATTAGTGATTACTATGAATAATATGAAAATTGTAAATATGGTTAGCACCACCCGATTAGGTGAGTTTTTTGATTTAATTGATGTAGCAGATATATTGGGCATAGACTATTATCCCGAACAATTTCCCGGTATGGCATATCGTATTGAGAACCCAAAGGTTTGTGTATTATTGTTCCGTTCCGGCAGGGCAGTTGCGACAGGGGCTAAATCGGCTGAAGATGCAGAAAAGGCATTTGAGATTGTGCATAAGCAATTGAAAGATAATGATTTTGAACCTTGGGATAGTTATGATATTATTCTTTCAAATGTTGTGGTTACTCATGATGTTGGGCGACCACTAAATCTTGCCCATTTAACACTTGCATTACCAATGACAAGGACAGAATGGGAACCCGAACAATTCCCCGGACTTATATTTAGACTTAAAGAACCACAATCAGTTTGTTTGATTTTCTCATCCGGCAAATGTGTTATTACAGGCAATACTTCATTAACTGATGCGGAAAATGCGGTCAAAGCATTAGAGGCAGAATTGAAGAATTTGTGAAAGTATTTGGCTTACCTTTATCAAGGTGTTTGGAGAATAGGTAATTATGAAAACGCTTCGTTCACCATTTTTTGAGGCTCGCAAAGTTTGTGATGAGTTATGGTATAAAGAAGCGTGGAATGCAAAAGCCGAAGATTATAATAATGATTTCTCCGTTGGAGAAAATGTTGGTGAAACCGACCAAAAAGGAAAAATTGAAGATATTGTAAATCTATTTTATAATCGTTTTGAATCTATTACTGAAATATTGCGTAGTCAAGCAGGTTTTAAGGCATCCGGCACAATCAAACAAATTTGGAAAGAAAAGAAACGAACCAAAGATTATAATATTGTCGGCATTGTTTTAGAAGTTAAACGCACTAAAAGCGGCGGAAAAATGGTTACTCTTGAAGATATGACAGGGATAATAAGAGTTTTTGTTCGTAAAGACGACCCTGCATCTGCTGTTATTATGAATGATGATGTATTAGGGGTAACAGGTCGCTTTGATAAACAAGGTGGCGAAATGTTTTGGGTAAGTAGGGTCATATATCCCGATATTCTATCTAATAATATCAATAAGGGTGGTGAGGATTATGACCCCATTTCAATAGCATTTATTTCCGATTTACACATGGGTTCTAAAGAGTTTCTTGAAAAGGAATGGGATGGGATGATGGCTTGGTTAAATACAAATGACCCTGTTGCTAAAAACATTAAATGGTTAGTATTATCCGGCGACATTATTGATGGCATAGGTATTTATCCCGGACACGAAGAAAATATATGTATTGCTAATTCTTTTGACCAATACGAATTTTGCGCCCGAAAACTTGACCATTTACCTGCTCACATTACACCAATTATATTACCCGGCAATCACGATGCAGTAAGACCGGCAGAACCTCAACCTCAATTTGAAACCAATGTCCAACAAAAGTTTAATTCAACTATATTCACAGGCAACCCTGCTCGTATTAATCTCTCCGGCATAGATGTTTTATCATATCATGGCAAGGGTCTTGACGACATTATTCCTCGTATTGAGGAAGTAACTTATGAGGAACCACATAAGGGAATGGAATTGATGTTGAAAAAGCGACATTTAGCCCCACTATGGGGTGAGCGTAATGCGTTATCACCGGAAGAAGAGGACCAAATGATTATTCGCAGACCGCCGGATATATTTGTTACCGGACATACTCATGCCCATAATGCCTCATGGCACAAAGGTATTCCTTTAATCGTATCATCCACATTTCAAAATGAAACTGATTTTATGCGAATGATGGGTTCTAAACCAAAGAAAGGATTTTTAACCATTTACAACATTAGGAATAGAGAAATTAAAGTTAAGGGATTTGTTGATAATTAAACATACATATATTAAGGTGTAGCGACCATTAAGAGTTATGAAAACTCAAAAGGAATTGTTGATACACCATTTTAACACGACTGACACTATCTCCGGTGTTGAAGCCGCATCTATTTACAAAATCCGTTCCCTTCCCCGAAGGATTATGGACTTGAAGTTAATGGGCTACGAGTTTAGAAGTGAATGGCGCAAAGACCCAACAGGCCAACGATATAAGCGATATATCCTCATTACTACCCCTTAATCATAGGTGAATAATACATGATTGAATACCTCATAGGATTATTTGTTTTTAACATCATTGGATTTTGTTATCTCTTTAATCATTTCACATCTATTTATCAAAACCAATTTGATTTAACCGATAGGATTCTTAAACACCTTCAAAAAGAGAAGGAAAATGTAAAAGCGGCTCGGACTGATGAATATGATTGGTCAAGTATGACATTGGGCTTGAAAGAATTACATGGTGAATTGGATAGTGAAGAATGATGGTTGAAGAACATACATGGTTACGAAAATCATCTTGGAATGAAAAAGATGAATACTATACACCAATTATATTGGTTGAACCTATTTTGAAATATATCCCCCCCCAATCAACAATTTGGTGTCCTTTTGATACCGAAGATAGTGAGTTTGTTATTTTATTAAAACAAGATGGGCATAAGGTAATTTACAGTCATTTATGGATGGGTGAGGAATACGATTTTTTTGATTACGAACCGGAAGAGGATTACGACTATATTATATCCAACCCCCCTTTCACCGTTAAGTTAAAAGTATTTGAAAGATTATATGCGTTAGGTAAGCCGTTTGCTATGGTTATGGGTTTGCCCATCATTAATTATCAAGAAGTCGGTCTGTTTTTTTACAATAAACAAGAATCCGGTAAAAATCTTCAATTACTAATTGTTGATAAAAAGGTTTCGTTTGATGGGAATACTGCATCCTTTAATAACTCATATTTTTGTTGGGGTATGTTGCCAAAGGATATTATCTTTGAACATTTAGAACATAATAATTCTCGCAAACATTTTATTGGTAGTAGGATGATGAACAATAGTTTTGGGTCAAAGCCTTTTTGAAAAGGCTTGGGTTATAAAGGTTAGTGTTGCCATTTATATAGGCTATGGAAGGATATGTATGATAAGTCAAAGGTGAGTTAATTTTGATTGTTGAAGATTTGAATAATGTTGATAAAAAATATCAAATTGTGTATGCTGACCCCGCATGGAGTTATTATAACGATTCAACAGCCAAAGCCAATTGCACAACCGTTAAGGGAATGCGGCGGCCACCATATGCGGTATTGTCCTCTCAAGAAATTAAAGAATTACCTATTTCAACGATTGTTGATGATGATGCGATTATTTTGATGTGGACTACCGATTACCACATGAAAAGATGTATTGATATTATGGAAGCATGGGGTTTTGAATATAAAACAGTTGGTTTTGCTTGGCAGAAATTGAATAAGAAAAATGAGCCTGTTTGTTTTATGGGGGCATACACGATGAAAAGTGGAATTGAATTATGTTTATTGGGAACAAGGGGGAAAAATGCGAGGAAAAAATATCTTGTGAAGCATAATGTTAGGGCATTGATTCAATCACAAAGGTTAGAGCATTCACGAAAACCTAAAGAGGCCATCAATCGTATAGATGAGTTGTTTAGTGCAGATAATAAAATTGAGTTATTCGCAAGAGAAACTAACGATGGGTGGGATTGTTGGGGAAATCAAATCGGATATTTTGATGATGAACAATAGTTTTGGGTCAAAGCCTTTTTGAAAAGGCTTGGGTTATAAAGGTTAGTGTTGCCTTTTATATAGGCTATGGAAGGATATGTATGATAAGGTTGAAAGACGATGCCATACATTACGCAGGAAAAAAGAGAATCGCTATCCCACTCAATTGATGTCCTCGTCGCCCTATTGACAAATGGTGATGGTCTTGAAGGTAAATTGAATTATACAATATCTTCAATAATATCCGGCATCCTTAAAATAGAGGGTATTAATTATACCAATTTAAATAAATTGATTGGTGTGCTTGAATGTGCCAAACTTGAATTATACCGTTGCGTAGCCTCACCTTATGAGGATTTGAAATTGGAAGAAAATGGTGATGTGTATTTTGGTTCACAAAATAAAGGAGTGGTAGTTTAATGTTGCCCTATTTTGAGAAATATGGTAATTCTTCCGGTGGACCTTTGAATGATATTTGTGAGAAATTTAGATTAAAGACTCGCAAAAACTCAATTCCTGTAATTTCACTTCAAGGAAAACATAAAATTAATTCACCCGATGAATTGGCTAAAGCCATTGATGTTCATTATGAAGGAAATAAACCTTGTAAATGTGGTATTGTAGGTAAAGGCACAATGGAGATGTTATCTCAAAAATTATTTGATGCTCAATCAACTGAAAAGGGATTGGAGATTTTAGCAGAAAAAAATGATGATGTTTGGTGTTTAGAAACTTGTAGTGAATGGACATATAATTTGTTTGCCGTTAATTCATTCAAAGGCAAACTTGTTGAAGATGCCGCATTAGAGAGAATCGGGAAAAACCTTTCGTGGAGATATATTGTTGAAAAATCAACCGAAGATATGGATTGTGGTTCGGGTGTGGATTTAGTTATTAAACTTCGTGAAACTAAAGAAATAATTTCCGGAATCCAAATTAAGCCTAAATCGTTTTTCGTTATGAACAGACAATATGTGAAGAATGCAGTAAAGGCCGCACAAGCGACAGTTGATTTTCCTATTGTAAATTTAATATATGATTCAAATGGCGACTTCACTAATTTCATTAGTGTGGTGGCAGAATTCGTTTAGGGTCTTGAATCCAATACCAAACAGTTAAATATGTGTTTAAGTAAGTTATTGTTATGAATATTTTTTTCTTATCGGAAGACCCCACATTGGCCGCAGAAATGTCTTGTGATAGACATTCAATCAAGATGATTTTAGAGAGCGCACAAATGCTCTCAACCTGTCTTAGACAGCAGGGCTACAATGGTGAAGAATATATTTATGGTTCAACACATTTGAATCACCCCTCAACCATTTGGACAGGAAAAAATCTCGCAAATTTTGAGTGGGTTTTATCACACGCACTTGCATTGTGCCGAGAATACACAGCAAGATATGGGAAATTCCATAAAAGTGAAGAGGTATTGTATCGTTGTGGTGAATTAAGAGAGCAATATATTTCCGCAGGTTCTTTGACTGTCCCGCCGAAATGTATGGGTCTTGAATACAAAATTGGCGATAGGAATTGGGCTGATGTTGTTTCCTCATACCGGAATTATTATCGGAATGGAAAGAATTATATGAATAAAGGCAACGGGCCTCAATGGAATAAAATCCCATCTCGCAAACCAAAATGGTTTAGTTGAACATAAAGATGTAATTTAATACTAACAATTAAATAGTAAGTTATACTATGTATAATCATGTTTCCGTATGATGAGTATTGGTGGTTAAATAACACAATAAATAATATAAACCCGCATAATTGGAATATCCCGAAGAAACCATCGTCTTTTTTAGATGAGTTAAAGAAGGTTATTGAAAGTGTTATGGATAATCAGGATGTTATTGATAGGGTTAATGTTAAAAAGTCAGCAACGGTTAATGTTGAGAAAGGAGGAAAACACTACAAAGTTTTTATTGAAGAAATTACTCCCGAACCTATTGAGCCATCTGTGAATATTGAGATTCAAGATGATGATACAATTGGTAATTCTAATAAGCACCCCGATTACAAAGAGTAAGCAACAATTATATACTTGTTCATATAACTCATATCTATGGAAAGTTGGGGAAATAAAAATCAAGGATTATTGGCGGTTCTAAGGACACTTATTGGATTTGCTAATTTGTTGATTGCCTCACTTATTACTTTACGATTATTTGAGGTGATTTGAATGGATGTTATTTTAGAAATTATTACTGCTATCTCATTGTTATTTATGGTTGCCATATATGTTCAGTTTTGGATGATGAGAAAACAGATTAATAGGGTGGATGGAATTTTATGTCAATTCCACGATATGTTTTTTAATGCCTATCAAGTAATTTCCGAGGCAGAATTAAACCATATTGTGAATTCTAATACACCTACCAAAGATAACAGGGAAGTTATTAAAGAATGGGATGAAGGTAATTAATCTTCAAAGAACCATAAAGTGTGCGGCGATTAATGCTGTCGTTCCTATAATTTTAGCACCAATAAAACGGTTGGGCGTAAATGTTCCTGCTAAACGCATGGAAATCAATACTGCATCAATAGCAAGAACCAATGCTACATCTTGGGGGATTCCAAAAATATCTTTATGAGATGCTTCCTCAATTGATTGACCTAATTCAGTCATTTACAACACCTTCAATTATTCCACCCACAATATACCCACTAACACCTGCGCCGACTGTGCCGAGAACCATTAATGGAATTGGTTGACTCATCAATATACGACCAAATACTGCGACGGCAATTACTGTTGATGCTGATTGAATTAGTCCCATACATTTTATTTATAAGTGCCACTATTTAATGATTAACTTTTATATAGGTGGTTTATCAATTAAAGATTATGGTTGAAAGTGAGTGGGAAATAGTTATGGTGACGGGTAAAATCGTATCTCTTGAAGATGCGACACCGGAACAAGTAAGTCAATCAATTACAATTAGGAAAATTGAAGTTGTTAGTTAATATAGATTCACATATTGTGCCATAGGGATTCATTTTGTATCATCGGTGATATTAAATAACGGTGAAACTAATATATGATTATGCTTGTGGGAGGACATAATGACGATTTAACTGATTTGGTTGAAAAGGCTACTGTAATTGCTGATGCAACCGGCAGATGTGAAGAAGATGTTCTTGCAGACCTTCTTGATGATGGGATTGCTAATTTGACAGCAGGTGGTGATGCAAGAGATAAACATTTCCTTGACAAAGCCACCGAGCAAGCGGAGAAATTCAAAACACTATTAACGACCCTAATTCCAATCCTTGTTTTACTCGGTGCAATAGGGGCAGAAGGTATTGGACTTCTTGATTTAACCGAGTGGGGTGGCGACTCAATGTTTGATGAGGAAAACGACCCTAATATTCTGTGGGGTTGTATGGATATTAACGCTGAAAACTATGATTCTAAAGCGACAGATGATGATGGTTCTTGTCATTTTATTGAAGATGATTGTGAACCTGCGTGGCAGTTTGATGATTATTCAACACAAGACGGCGATAGGATTTTCCTAAAATATACATTTTTTGACGAAAACGATTGTGAAATTGACTTAGAAGGCCATTTTACTATTGTATTGCTCCGTAATGATTCTTCACATAGGGATGCAAGCATAAATGTTCAATTTACTGATGAGATAGAAATTGAATATATCTTTGACAACCTAAGCGAAGGTAATTATTATTGGGAATTAGAGTTTCACACAATAGAATGTGATGATGGCACTTGTGAGCATGGTGATGAATATACATTAGACCAAAAACCTATTTTTATAATTGAAGCAGAAGTAATTTTAGGTTGTATAGATGAAACAGCGAATAATTATAATGATGCGGCTACACAAGATGATGGTTCATGTGAATATGACCCCGAAATTATAGAGGGATGCACAAACACAACGGCACTTAATTATAATGAAAATGCGACTGTTGATGATGATTCATGCGAATATCCACCGCCCCGTTGCGAAATTGTCGTATATGAAATCTTGATGCAGTATAATAACAATACTTCATGGGTGCAATATGACCTTGATTGTGGAACAGAATCCAATGACCAAGATGGATATAATGTATCGGTGCAATTTTGGAATAGTCAGAATAACACTTCCTTGAATTACACCATAGGTTATCATTATATCAAAGGATATACAGCAGATTTACATGAATTATGTTTAGAAAATCTTACTGCGGGAAAGTATGATTTCCATTGGATTGCGATTTGGACAGATGATGATGGCGAACAAAAACTTTTAGAAGTAAATTGGTCAGACATAGAAATAACGGGGTGATTAGTATGAATTCCGCAGCAACCAACACAATTGCAGTTATTGTCGGTGGAATTGGTGCATATACTTATTTCCATATTGGAGAATCCGCCATTTCTCCGGACTCTAAATGTGAATATACATATCCTTGGACTACGGATGCTTTTGCTTTAGTTGCAGGGTCAATCATTATGTATAATGGATTTAAGCACAATGAACCAATATTGACAGGTGTAGGTTCATCAATATTTATTCTTCATGTTGCACAATTTTCCGCAAATAGAGTTATCAAAAGAATGAGGGGGAATTAGGATGAATAATATTTTGGATGGTGTCAAGTGGTTTTTCAAACCCGATAGTGTATTTACAACCGAAAGGTTGGCGAAAGGAGAGTGGGAAGTGATTCCATCCTTGTTGAAAAATTCATTCAAGAGAGCCGTCTTTATTGCACCCGGAGTTTATCTTGCAGGTGTCAAGGGTAAAGAGTTAGCCGTTGCCTCAATATTAGGTTCTATTGGTGTTTCATTGTCTCTTGTGGTATATTTCCTAATGACTCCTGATTATACTACTGATTTGTGCGAATGAGTTATGTGTAGGAATCCTCTAATTTTCAAAATACTGAAAATAATCTTGACTTCTCGGAAAATAATCCGAATTTGAGAATATGTCCATTATAGATATTATGGCTGACATATTCCGTAAAAGGCCAATTTTGGGTAAGCGTGTTCTCGTTCCTATGAGGGATGAAATAGAAGAGGCCGATTATCGCTTGATAAGTATGTGGGAAGCCGAAAAAAGATGCAATTATGTGAAACATTCACATTCTCACAACCTAATAGAAAATGTATCTAATTGCGAGTCTATTGAAATATCACCTAATGGTGGCACGAAACATTGTATGTGGAAATGTCGTTGTCCAATTGACCATAGAGTTAATAGGTTAAAACAAAGATTTAATTTAGACTAAAATTATATCATCATAATTAAATAGTGAAAGCAATAATCAATCCTTATGGATTGGCGTAATTCATTACTTGTGGGAGGTGCAACATTTCTTGTTGGTTCTGTCCTCATGGAAATTGGAGATAAACCAAACGGCGACATTGGTTGGTGGCCTTATGTCGGCACATTCATTTCCGGTGCAGTTGGCTTTATGCTTTTAACTAATGAATATACTCCTAAAGCCCTTGAATTAAATGCACAAGATTCTGTTGGTGGGAAACTATACACTATGTTTGGGAGAGAGTATTTTGAAAAGCATGATGAAGGGAACAATGAACATAAATATTATGCTCTTTTTAAGATAGCAACTCCTATTGATGGTAAAATAACTTATTGGTCGGCATACGGCAGGTTAGAAGGATATGGTCGAGCAGGTAGTATTGTTGTTACTCAATTATCCGGAATCAATAAATATGAAGAAATGTTTTCTAAAAAATATAAAAAATATGATTATGTTGGTTCAACCATACCTGCGGAAATTGAAGCCAATGCTATTCAAAAGATAAATGAAAAGTGGCCGCAAATGGGATTAGGGATGCAGACAAAGAAACAGAAAGTAGTCACTACTAATCCACCGAAAACCCCACCGAAAAGTCCACCAAAAGAAACAAATGCAAGACAAGCACGATTAAAGAAACGCTTTGGGTTGGGTGCAGAAGATGGCCGCCCAAAAATTGAAGCGATATGTGATAAATTAGGTCTTGAGTATTATACTATGTATCACAATGAAACAGGATTCCAAAATGTTCATCACAAGTCTTGTAAGCATTGGGATATGGCGGAAGCCAATACAAATTATGGGCGCAAATGGTCTGTTGGGGGTCCAATTGAAAGCATCCAAGATGAATTATTAAGCCACATATGGTATCATTTTGGAGAGCATAATTGGGAACCCACAAAGGCAAAAATGAAGGAAAAAGATGTTAAAACCCTACGGGATGCCATTAAATTCAATAATAAACCGGGATGTATAAAATTTGATTTCGCACCTTGTTTCAAGAAAACGGATAAATACCCTGCAATTTTAGACGAACCCTTTGATTTTGAAAAATCCTTTGGATTGGGTGCTGAAAACTTTGAAGCGAGAGGGTATGAACCCAATAAGCCATATTATGCTACCGCACACTCCGATAGACCCACATCAGTTATGCACCCCATCAAATGTGGACACTACAAAATGGTTATGAGTGGAATGGGTGTTTGGGATTCCCCGACTTTTTATGATACAATAGAGGAAATGGTTGAAGACCAATTATATTACTTGGCCGATGCCATTCTTGAAAGTGGAGATGAACAAATGATTCAAGGATATAAAAACTTGAAAACTGTTGGCGAGGCTCGCAAATGGTTGAGCAAAACCACAGGCACTAAACTCAATTTTGCACCTTGTTTCAAAAAAGAACATGATTATGATTCTAAAGCCTTGAATGCTTTACCAATTACCCCAATTCCTTTTGATTTGTTTGATGCTGAATCATTAGTCTTAATTGATAATTGTCTAAAATGCAAATATAAGGGAATTAAAGCATATCATATTGATGGTATGGGTTGGTGGCTACATTGTCCTAAGTGTAATTATCGCACCGAAGTTGCTGAGAGGGAAATCGCATGGGAAATATCACCCGATTGGGATATATCACAAAAGGGGCCGGTTATTTCACCGATTGATGTTAATTGGGCTTCCGATTTTATTAAGAAAGCAAAACTTGTTAAAAACTTTGGAGCCGAAATGTTCGATACCCAATTAGGTAGTGGGAGTTATGGGGAAGTATTTTCATACAATGGTAAAGCATTAAAAATTGTTGATTTAGAAGATGCGGATAATAGACTTCAAGCAGATTTCTTTGAAAAGATATATTTAATGAATCAAAAGGGAATGGCAATCCCCGATTCATTGGTAAAAATTATTCACTACAATAGAGGCACAATGACTCCGGAATTAGTAACTGAATTAAAGGGAAAAACCCAAAAGTTAGGAGATAAATCTGTTGGACACCCTATCGCTTATTGGGTTATGGAATTAGTGCCAACAATATATAATAAACTACCATACCCCATTAGAAACGAAAATGAAGAAGAGTATCGGGATGAAATGAGGAAATTAGGAAAGTGGACTGAAAAGAACCTTAATTATCAAATTGGTGATTTACATGATGAGAATATAGGAATTAGAGAAGATGATTCATTAGTTGTTTTTGACCCACACATTAACAAGGTTGGAAATACCCGAAGTTATGGTTTCATTCATGTTGCTGAAACAAATGAATAGAAAGATAGATAAACTTGTTTTGGGAATGGATTATCATGGTGCGTTGGAATATACAAGAAGTGCCTATTAGTTTTAATTTGTTAGATACGCCCAATATGGGTGCGGCAAGAGTTTTACAAAATGCACCCAATGGATATATGGTATTTATAGATATTGTTTCAAAGAATAAATCTTTTTACCGAGCAGTTGTTGTAACTCCTGAAGAGATGGGGAAAATAAAAGATGGTTCAATGAATGGTGTGTATAAATATCAAGTCAAAGATATTAAGGGCCTCACATCTGCCAAAATAGCGGCACTTGAATTATTAACTCAAGTAATGGGATTTTCCGAAGCATTGGTAAAGGATGAAATGACTCCAAGAGAGAGATTAATGCGAAGGCGATTTAATATCGCTAATAAGGTAATTAAAGAGGTTCTATTTGAAGTGCATGAAATCGGTAGTGAAATAATTATCATGGCTAAAGGCAAAAAGATGCCTTCACATAAGTTTATGAAGTTTTCACAAGTCTATGAAGGGGGTATGGCGTTCCCATATTTTATTGCAGATAATCCATTTGAGGATGAATCGTTGGAGATTATAGATAGTCCCTATTTGAACATGGTTCGTGATTTATTCATAGTCCGAAGTTATTATTTTCAAGATTCCGGAAAGTTTAGAGGACCACAATATACAAGGGCAGAAATTAAAATGTGGTTTGATAATTTTGATGATGTGGAATGGTTGGATAAAATGAATGTTACTAAGGAGGTTAAACAAATATTAGTCCATCGTAGTAAAACAATGAATCCATTAAACTTAACCAATGAGTTTATTCCCTTTACTTATGTGAATACACATTATCGAGACAGGGGAAATAAACAGAACCCTTCAAATATAATTATTGTGAAAGGTGGGTCTAATGGTATTATTAAATTAAACGCTAAGACTACAAGAGGTAAAAATACGCTCAAAGAATTAAATATTAGATTTGCCCCCTCATATTTTAGGGATGAAGAGGAAGATTTCATAAGAACCATTGTGAATGACCATATTAAAACATCCAAAGACATAAAAGGCTACAATACATCAATGTTGACAACATTGGCCTCGCAAATAATTGCGTCTATTATGGGTTGGATTCCTCGCCCCACCCTTGGACAAGGAAAAGGAGTTTTAGGGGTAAATGCTTGGGGTGGTAATTATTGGAGTAATCAACCTTGTTGGATTTCAGAAGATGAATTGATGGAGGATATTCTTGAGCCACTAAAGCCCGCATGGGATAAGTATTATCCATAGGATTATATAGGTGGTGTAGTAATCATTACCTATGAAGGAATTGATTGATAAACAAAAAGCCTTAGAAGCGAAGGAAAGTCGCATTTTCAAAATATATCAAGTTGAATCCGCAAATATTCGGAATGAGATTATATTGGTTCAAAAAGAATTAGCAAATGTTTGTGAACACAAAGAATTTAGCCGAGATAATTTTATTTATGCCGAGTTATATTGTAAATCTTGTTTATTGACGAAGGGCGAAGTTATGCGACTTAGACACAATAGTTAATATACTTGTTCATATAATTGACCCTTATGGACTCCGAGAATGGCGAAATTGAAGAAGTTGCTGAAGCCGATACAATATCAACAAAACGAAAGAGAATACTAAAAGGCAGATTAACGGGTGCAAGGTATTATCTTGCAGGTCCAATTGATTATGCAAAAGATGATGGAATCATTTGGCGAAGAGATATGACTGATTATTTATCCGGGTTTGGTTCTGTTGTTCTTGACCCAACCGATAAACCTACTTCACAATGTAAATATAATGAAGTGGGTGAGGAAAAGACGCTAATTAAGAAATTAGTGAAACTTGAGCGTTGGGATGAATTGCGTGATTTGGCTAAATCTATTGCTCTTGTTGATTTACGAATGGTTGAAGTTTCCGATTTTTTAGTCGCTTATGTGAATACAAAATTACATTTGTGCGGGACATATGATGAAATATTCCAATCATTAAATCAAAGAAAACCCACTTATGTAGTTATTGAGGGTGGTAAAGCCGCTATGCCACTTTGGTTAAGGGCCAAACTTAATCATAATTTTGTATTTGGTTCATTTGATGAATTAAAGGATTATTTGTATGCCCTACATACAGGGGTTGTTGAACCCGATTATACCCGTTGGGTATTTTTTGACACAATAGGTGAGTGAAATGAATTATACTCTAATTATTTCATCTTTAATAGCAATTGTTATTGCTCTAATTATTGGACTTACGGGTTCCACAGAAAATACTGATGTGGTTATTGAAGTGGAATCACATACAGAAACGAGGTATTTTTCATATCAGTTTAATAATGTTAGTGGAATGTCCATAGCCAACGAAACAATTTATAATGGTTCATGTAATGTATTGATTGAGATAACTGCTATGTTTGATACAGAATTCGGCAATATTACATTATTTGTTGATGATGAAGATATATTATCCACAAGAAATAATACAAATCTTGAAGTGGCAGGGACTAATCTAACAATTACCCTTCACGCATCGGGTGGCGATTCATACCCCGATAGTTTAATGGCTGATTATTATGTCGTAAAAATGATTTCTAATTGTGGTTGATTCTCTTGAAAACTGAACCATCTAAAGAAGTCCTCACACTAATAACTAAATGGACTAAGTTTGAAAAATGGATTAAAAAATACGGTTCAAAAATTATGTTGCTACTATTAATTTTTCCATATTCACTATTATTTTTTATATGGATTACTTATTAATCCCATGAATAATCCGAGGTAATCGGCGGGGGTCTTGAAACCCCTTTAGAATTATATTTTGAATTATATTCCTCAAGCCAAGTTTGTGATGGGTCGGTTTCATTCAAGTATTTAATTTGAACATTGGTTTGTTGGCATTTCAAACACCTGCCATCTTTTGCTTGTTTTTGACCGAGCGATTTACACATCATACAATCAATAACTATTTTACCTTCTGTATCTTCTCTAATTAATTTTAGTAAATCTTCACCTTTTGGGTGGGGGCGATAAACACCATCAATTAAAAGACCTTTTTTACCCTTCGATTCCTCAATGTTGGAAAGACAAGCATCATTATCTTCGGGATTTTGAAAATAGTTATCCTTACAAACACAATCCCCATTTTCTCTAATCATATTGGGGTCGGGACAAGCGATATTATAATACCAATATGCCCATCCGACACCTATTGCACCTGTTATACCAATTAAATATCCTATCTTCATCAAATCACCATCAACATTCCTGCCGCTACTGCAATTCCCATAGCGAGTCCCACAGGGAAGGTTGTTGGTTCATTATCCTCCACACACTCACCCGATGGTAACTCCTTATAGCCCAAATCACAGCCCGATGCACAAGAGCCATCGGCATTAGTCTTGGAATTAGGTGTATTACAATCATATTTGATTTCGGCACACCTATCAGTTAATCGTGACCCCCTTAGTTGGGGATTTAATTCATGTTGCCACCCCTCTTTACATTCCCAAGAACACGAACCATCTTCATAGGTTTTTCTATTTGGGTCGGGGCAAGTGTGGCAAACCGGCGTATCTTCCGGACATTCAGTAGGGCCACAATATTCGTGTCCTGAATCTAAAGTTTTCCATTCATAACCATCAGTTTCAACACAAATAGTTTGTTGCATTGAACCATAATAATCTTTGCACTCATGTTTTAGTTGACCTGTAACTTCATCTTCCCATGTAGCCCAATATTTATCGGGATTATCATTACAATCTTCTTGTTCACCATGAAATATATTGATTCTTGAAATAGAATCCCAAACACCAATACCAAAGGTCATATTAGGTAATTAGGACTCTTGTTATTTAATAAGCAAGGTTTGATATAGTAAGAGAGGCAAGATTCAATCATGGCATTAACAATTGCACCCAATTTATCGCAATTAATGGCTGAATTTCATTCATCGGAGGATTGTGTGCCTCTTATGAGGAATAGCACACTATCTGACCAACCTTGGGAACATCCCAATGATGAATCAACAATTGATGCTCAAGGGGAATGTGATTTTACATTTAAAGGCCATATTTTGAAAGAAAATAATACGGGGCCTCACCGAATTCCTGCGGGATGGCGAGTAACTAAAAATGGGCATTTAACAAATTTACCAATAGATATGGATGCTACAAATAGGGCTGATGCGTTATCAAAAGGAATTGGTGTTATTACTGAATTTAATGATGATTGCCCCAATGGTTATGGAAATAGTAGTAATGAATCTTCACCTTGTATGGGAACAATTGCAGATAGTGAAGGAAATATAACAGGCATATCATCAACTGCTTCGCATAGTAAGCCAAAATGGAAATGGATTAGGCCGAGTGGGACAACAGATAGAATGAATACTGAAACACAACATGAAGGCGCAAATGGTGAAAGTGATTATCTAAAGTGGGCTATTAGTGAAGTTACTGAAACATCAGCCACCCCCGATAACTATTGGTGGGTTGAATCTCCTAAATTTACAGCCGCTTGTCCCGCAATCACTCCTGACTTTATGGGTGACTATTGGGATGAAACTTATTGCGCTAAAAAGGTAGGTGTAGGCAACGAAACTCTTGAAGGAGAAATACCTTGGAAGTTTATTGGCCCCGTTGTTGGTATTGTTGCATTAACAATGATGTTCACAGTTTATGGTGGTGGTGCATGATGTTTTATTCAAATCCATTTAATCAAAATTGTGCTGTATTTTTGTCCGAAACTAAGGTTTTTAATGCAGATAGTCTCCTTTCTAATGAAACTGTAACTATGTCTTGTGCATCAGTATATGCTTCTCAAAATATTGAAATTTACCAACAAACAAGGGAGCATCCAAATCCATACAATAATTCAAATATTGCACAAACTTGTCAAGGGTATAATTATCCGGATAATCCCGGAAGTGGAATTAGAGATTGTGGTGTGAGGTATTTAGTGAAGTTTGATGGTGATAGTGTGAAAGGAACAGGTTCTCCTTATTATATCCCCACCGCAGATTTTGAAGGAGATGTTCTCGATGGCGGTATGTTTAACGAATATTATTCATCCCTAACTGATGCACGAATGGTTAGAGATAAAGCACAGGCTCATTGGAATATATTTCGTGGAGAAGATGGTTGCACAGATAGTAGTGCATTAAATTATTCATCCGGTGCTTCATCTAATCCTTGTCCTTGTAGTGCTTCAACACCTGTATGGACCCAAGGACAAGACCAAACTAATAATCCACAATTACAAACTACTGCTGAACAACCGGGCGATTGTAATTGTTTGATGCCCCCGACTACTTTAGACGGACAAGGTTATTTAGTGGAAGAATGGGAGTTTGTTGGAACTCCTTGGCCTGAAGAATTTGACAGCAACAATAGTCCATTGGTGCATCAATGGAAATGGAAAAGGAATGCCTCTAAAAGTGTATTGCCACAACCAAGTGAAGAAGAAACCATTTATGCTATTGCTAAAAAGGGTTGGAGGGCCATAGGTTTGAATGCACCACAAGAATTTATTGTTAAACCAACTTTAATTCCCGGCACATGGGTTAAATATCGTCTTATAACGGCCACAGGGTTTGAAAAGATGGGTTGTATGGATA
>Ga0209709_10000980_pt1 | contig 26868 bp, 30 predicted proteins | sample ArcticOcean_MG_C_2_FD_187435 | JGI IMG/M metagenome (GOLD analysis project Ga0209709, IMG submission 187435) | Marine microbial communities from western Arctic Ocean - ArcticOcean_MG_CB4_136 (SPAdes) (version 2) | ecosystem: Environmental > Aquatic > Marine > Oceanic | place: Arctic Ocean...
GAGATAAATCAGATAATATTCCTGGAGTATATGGATGTGGAATCAAAACAGTAGTTAAGAGATTTCCAGAAATTACTCAAGAAGAAAAATTATCAGTAGATGATTTATTAAAACTTTGTGAAACTAAACTTGATGAGACAAAGGGTAAAATAAAGATATATAAAGATATTCTTGGTTCTAAAAACCAAATTTTATTAAATAGGGAACTAATGCAACTCGATGATGTTGATATTAGTGGTACTATAAAAATGAATACTTTAGATAGATTTAATCAACCCGTTGAACCTTTAAATAAATTAGATTTCATGAAAATACTCTTAAAGTATAAAGTTATAGGAAATTTCGGTGATATCAATGATTGGTTAAAAACCACATTCGGTAACATCATTACAGATTAATTTAAATGAGTGATTGAAGCCAATCATAATAAAACCGATGATGTGAACGTCTTAGTACCATAGAAAGCCGGACATCACTCTTTAAATTATTTTAAAAAATATTAGGTTATTACAAATATATTTCGTATATTTGTATTCATAAACATTAAAACACTTAAATGCAAGAATTAGATACTTTATCAAAATACGGCCAATCCTTTCAATCAAAGGTTGTATCGGCCCTTCTTGTTGATGGTAAATTCTTAGATACTATATCCGAAATAACCACTGCTAAATTCTTCGAGAATGATGCAAATAAGTGGATTGTTAGTGAAATACTTGAATATCATTCAGGTTACAAACAACCACCAACATTAGATGTATTTAAATCTCAATTATCTAAAGTAAATAATCCAATTTTAAAGAAAACAGTAGTAGAACAACTAAGACATGTTTTCACTCAAGTTGGTAATGTTGATTTAGAATATATTAAGAATGAATTTACAGATTTTTGTAAAAATCAAAATTTAAAAGAAGTAATTCTTCAATCAGTTGATTTACTTCAAGCAGGTCATTACGATAAAATAAAAGTTTTAGTAGATAACGCAATGAAAGTTGGTACTGAAACTGATTTAGGACATGATTATAAGATAGATTTCGATGCAAGGGCAGCTGAACTAAAACGTTCTACTGTTCCAACGAATTGGAAACCTATAAATGATTTATTGGATGGAGGATTGGGGCCAGGTGAACTTGGAGTTGTGGTTGCACCAGCTGGTGTAGGTAAAACTTGGATATTAACCGCAATTGGTGCAGATGCCGTTAGAAGAGGTTTAAGTGTGGTACATTATAGTATGGAATTATCAGAACACTATGTAGGTGCTAGATATGATACTGTATTTACTCAAATACCATCAAATAAGTTAAAAGAAAACAAAGATGATGTTAAACATAAAATTGATAGTTTACAAGGTAAATTATTAATTAAGTATTTTCCACCAAAAGGAGTATCTGTTAAGAAATTACACCAACATATTGAGAAAATGATGATTTCGGATAATAAACCAGATTTAATCATTGTAGATTATGCTGATTTACTATTATCGGATTCAAATAAACATGATTCAACTTATGCTGAACAAGGTGGTGTTTACATCGACCTTCGTGGTATGGGTGGAGAGTTAGAAATTCCAATATGGACAGCATCACAAACTAATCGTTCAGCTATTGATTCGGAAGTTATTGAAGCAGATAAGATTGCAGATTCATATGCAAAAGTAATGAACGCTGATTTTATTATGAGTTGGAGTAGAAAATCAAAAGATAAATTGAATGATACTGCAAGAGCTCACATCATGAAAAACAGATTCGGACCAGATGGAATTACGTTCCCATGTAAGATGAATACTAATACAGGTTATATTGAAGTATATGATGGTAATTCACCAGATGGTGTAATTGCACAGAAAGAAGCAGCGAGTGGACAATTAGAAACAAAGAAACTTCTACATAAAAAATATGTGGAGAATATGGGATAATGATAAATTACGAATCATTTGGTAAATTCGTTGAACATAATGAGTTAGATTTAGAATATCACAGAGTGACCCAAGATGTGTTTGATATTGAAGATGTAGATTCTGCATTAGAAATTATTTTTCAATATCATCGTCAAAAAGGATTCCCTCATTATGATATTCCTACTCATAGAAGATTACAACAATTTAAATCTTTAAAAAGATTTGATGAAGAAAGTTTATTTAAGAATGGAAAAATAGACCAAACAATGCATGGATTATCTCTTGCATGGACTTATTTTCCTCATTGGGTAAATGTAATATGTGGATCGAGTAAATTATCACCAATTGAATATTGGAATAATGATGATAAGTTAAAGGAAATTATTAGAAAAACTTGGAATTGGCAAATCAAGCATGGTAATGGTTCTTTTACTTTAAATCGTTTAAGACAGAATTTAAAAATATATGGTGGTAATCAATCAGTATCCAATTTTAGACCATCAGCAGCAAAATATATCTATAATACCTATGGAAACAAAGGAGTTGTATGGGATATGAGTTGTGGATGGGGAGGTAGGTTAATAGGATTCCTTGCAAGTGATTGTAAGAGGTATATTGGTACTGAACCCTCGACTAAAACATTTGATGGATTAGAGAGGTTAAATACGGATATTAATTCTATTGGTAAAGAAGTAGAATTACATAAATTAGGTTCGGAGGTTTTCAAACCAGAAAAAGAATCGATTGATTTGTGTTTTACATCTCCTCCTTATTTCGATACTGAAAAGTATGCAGATGAGGAAACTCAATCTTATAAAAAATACCCAACTGAAAGTGGTTGGATAAATGGTTTTTTAAAAGATACTATTTCAAACTGTTATTGTGGTTTGAAGTATGGTGGAAAGTTAATGTTAAACATTGCTAATACCAAAAAATATAAAACAATAGAAAACGAGACGATACGAATTTCTTCCGAAATTGGATTCAAACACGTAGATACAGTATATTTGATTTTATCATCTGTATCTGGAAATGGAGAAAAATTAGAACCCATTTTTGTATTTGAAAAATAGAGGATAGAATATCAAAAAAATTATCACATACTTACAAAAAAAAACATTGTGTGTGATAATAAAAAAATTATCGTAAATTCATTCTGTTTTTCTGAATGGATGATAATTATAATCACTCCCCTTAATAATAAGGGGTTAACTTTAACAAATAAATTAATAAATTTTATGGCAAATTCAAACGAAATTTTCGAAAACATTAAAGAGTTATATACTCAATTCGAAACAGAACACAACGGAACTTCAAAAGCTTCTGCATCCAGAGCAAGAAAAGCAATTGGTGAAATCAAGAAACTTGTAACAGACTACAGAAAAGTATCAGTAGAAGAAAACAAGTAAGACAGATATCAACATGAGTAAACTTTTTCAAGAAAGAATTCCTTTTAAACCATTTGAATATCCAATTTATTATACCGAAGGTTGGTTAAAACAGGCACAAGCTTTTTGGCTTCATACTGAAATACCAATGCAGAACGATATAAAAGATTGGAACGAGGTACTTACTTCGTCTGAAAAACATTTGGTTGGAAATATATTATTGGGATTTACTCAAACAGAATGTGCAGTATCTGATTATTGGACTAATATGGTAACCACTTGGTTTCCTAAACACGAAATAAGACAGATGGCAATGATGTTTGGTTCACAAGAAACTATTCATGCTACCGCATATTCCTATTTAAATGAAACTTTAGGGCTAGAAGACTTTTCAGCTTTTTTGCATGAACCTGCAATTGCTGAGAAGTTTGAACTCTTAACCGAAACAACCAACGAATGGAAACATACGGATTTGGCAACAAATCCTATTGCAAGAAAAGAAGTTGGACGTTCATTAGCAATATTCTCAGCATTCGCTGAGGGTGTATCCTTATATTCTTCCTTTGCCGTATTATACTCATTTCAAATGAGAAATATGCTTAAAGGAGTTGGACAACAAATGAAATGGAGTGTTAGAGATGAATCTCTACATTCAAAAATGGGTTGTCAATTATTTAAACATATGTGTAATGACTTCCCAGAATTGTTAGAAGATGCCAAAAAAGGTATTTTCGAAGCAGCAAAACTTATTATTAATTTAGAACATACGTTCATTGATAAGATGTTTGAGATGGGAGATTTAGATAATCTTAAAAAAGTAGATTTAAAGAATTTTATTGTAAAGAGAGTAAATGAAAAACTTCTTGAACTGGGATATACTCCAAAAGAAGATACATATACTTTTTTTGATTACAATAAAAAATCAGCAGCTGAATTAGATTGGTTCTATCACTTGACTGGTGGATTAACTCATACTGATTTTTTCGCTATTAGACCTACTGATTACAGTAAGGCCAATGAAGGTGAAAATTGGGATGATTTATTTTAAAAAATAATGAAAGAACAAGATGTTACAATAACTGATAGTAGAATATACTATTCAGAAGATGATACTAAAATCGTAATGGATATCGTATCAAAAGAATTAATGGAGGTTTATTCTAATATAGTTACACAAAATAATGGTAAAACATTAGATGTTGGATTTGGTTTAGGATATAGTGCAGATTCAATCTATAACAAAGTAGGAAACTATCATTGTATAGAATGTAATCCGCAGATTTATCAAAAAGCTCTTAAATGGGCAGAAAACAAAGAAAATGTACATATATATTTTGGAGATTGGGTTGATGTAATTCCTGAATTGAATAAAAAGGGAATTAAATTCGATGGTATCTTTTTGGATACATACGATGACCCTAATTACTCATCATTTGAAAAATATGCAAAAATGATATCAAATGAAAATTGTGTATTATCAATTTTTAGTTATTTCTTAATAAGAGATGTTAAAGAAACACATTCTTATTATTTTAAAATAACTTCAAAATATAGAAAAGATTATCCAAAGATAATTGAAAAAGGTCATACTTGTAATTGGACTTATTTTATTGATGGTAAATTTATAAAAAAAGAGATTAAAAATTTGGTATGACACCATTTGATTATTTAAACACGAGTATTAAATCATATCAAAGAAAAAGTTCAATTCATGGAATTGGATTGTTTGCTTTGGTAGATATAAAAAAAGGAGATCAAGTTTTTCCAAAGTGGAAAGGAAAGACTGGTTGGTGTAATATAAAGTTTAAAAAAGCTCAATTATTACCTAAAGAAGTTTTGGCATATATACTTCGTTCATATGAGAGTAAAATAAAAAATGATGATTCATCTGTTAATTTTAAATTAGTAAAAGATACCAACTTTTTATTCACAGAACCATTGTGTTTATTAAATACAAAATATGAAAATGGAACAATTGATTATCAAAGCGGCAAGGCCTTGGTAGATATAAATAAAGATGAGGAACTGTTTGGTAACTACGGAAACTCTTCACAGGTGAATTTATTATAATGAAAACAAATTACCACAAAAGACAACATAAAATACTTTCTGGAAGTGATATAAAACATTCCAATAATCCTACTGGTATTTTATTAGATATATTGATAAGAGCAATTAAGTATAATATAATTAAGAGTAAAAAAAATGGCTAAAAATTACGGAGAAGAATTAAATTGGGAGTTAGATGTGGATTTTCCATCATGGGGAAATACTGAGATATATGTTAAAACAATATCTAAGGGATATTTACTTGCTGGTGAAAAACCAAAAGATGCATATTGGAGAGTTGCATCACGAGTAGCACAGAGATTAAACAAACCTCAATTGGCATCAAAATTCTTTGATTACATTTGGAAAGGATGGATAAATTTAGCTACACCTGTATTATCAAATACTGGTACTGATAGAGGTTTACCAATTTCTTGTTTTGGTATTGATGTGGCTGATTCAATCTTTGATATTGGTTCTAAAAATTTAGAATTGATGTTATTAGCTAAACATGGTGGTGGAGTTGGTGTAGGTATTAATCAAATTAGACCTGCAGGTTCACTCATTACAGGCAATGGAACATCTGATGGTGTTATACCATTCGCTAAGATATACGATTCTACGATACTCGCAACCAATCAAGGTTCGGTACGAAGAGGAGCGGCATCGGTAAACTTAAATATTGAACATGCTGATTTTGAGGATTGGTTAGAAATCAGAGAACCCAAAGGTGATGTAAACAGACAATCACTAAATCTACATCAATGTGCGGTAGTAGGTGATAAGTTTATGAGAAAACTTCAAGATGGTAATGAAGAAGCTCGTAGGAAATGGAGTAAGTTGCTTCAGAAACGTAAAGCAACTGGTGAACCATATATTATGTATAAAGGTAATGTTAACAAAGCAAATCCAGAAGCATATAAGAAAAACGGATTAAAAGTTTACATGACTAATATTTGTTCTGAAATTACATTACATACTGATGAGAATCATTCATTTGTTTGTTGTTTATCTTCATTAAACTTAGCAAAATATGATGAATGGAAAGATACTGACTTAGTATATACTGCAACAATATTTTTAGATGGTGTACTTACTGAATTCATCCAAAAGGCCAAGAATATGAAAGGATTTGAACATTCTGTTGCATCTGCTGAAAAAGGTAGAGCATTAGGATTGGGTGTATTAGGATGGCACACTTATTTACAACAACGAGGTATTCCATTTGAAGGAATGGAAGCTCAATTTGAAACTCGTAAGATTTTTTCTCAGTTAAAGATAGAATCAGAAAGAGCATCAAGAGATATGGCTGAAGAATATGGTGAACCGCTTTGGTGTAGAGAAAGTGGATTCAGAAATACTCACTTAAGAGCAATTGCACCAACAGTATCTAACTCTAAATTGAGTGGAAATGCTTCTCCTGGTATTGAACCATGGGCTGCAAACGTATTTACTGAACAAACTGCAAAAGGTACATTCATTCGAAGAAATAGTGAATTAGAAAAAGTTCTAAGAAAAGTTGGTATCAATAATAAAGATACATGGGATAAAATATTAAATGATTTGGGTTCAGTACAAGATTTATCAGAACTAGATGACTGGTGTTACTTAAATGGAAAAATAACACTTAAATCAGATATAAAGAATGGAGACAGAGAAAAAATATATCCTGTAAAAGATGTATTTAGAACATTCAAAGAAATAAACCAACTGGATTTGGTTAAACAAGCAGGTATTAGACAACAATACATTGACCAATCAGTTTCATTAAACTTAGCATTTCCATCAGTAGTTTCTCCAAAGTGGATTAACCAAGTAACTATGGAAGCTTGGAAACAAGGAATAAAGACATTATATTACATGAGAACAGAATCGGTACTTAGAGGAGATATAGCACAAAGAGCTACCGATCCCGATTGCATTTCATGTGATGGATAGAGTAACAAATATTAATTAACAAAAAGAGAAAAACAAAATGATACAGGTAAAGAAATTTTATGCAACTTGGTGTGGCCCTTGTAAGGTACTAACCCCCTTAATGGAAAATGTAAAGAGTAAGTTTAGTAATGTTAATTTTGAAGATATTGATATAGAAGTTCAATATGAGGTAGCACAGAAGTATTATGTACGGTCTGTACCTACTGTAATCATTGAAAAAGATGGAGAAGAAGTGAGTAGATTCACTGGAGTTCAATCTGAAATGGCGTATATAAATGCTTTAAATGAAAATATATAGTAAATAATTAGGATATATGAAAATAATTTCGTATATTTGTATAAATAAATTAAATAATAAATGGCAGCGAGCATAAAAGTATTTATGAAGGGCGAAGAAGAAGATAAACCAGTAATTGGAATCCCTCAAGTTCCTAAAAAATTAAGTAAACAATTATCTAACCAAGAAGGTACAAAAAAAGTGTATTTTGTTGATAAGAACTATGGATTAAGTAACGGATTAAAATCAGCAATGAATTTTTCAATATTACATCCAATGTATCAAAATATGTGTGAAGTTAATTGTGAGATTGAAAGAATAGATTAAAAAGAAAAAGTTAAAACATAAAATAAGTTACATGAAAAATTATTCAAACGAAGAGCTCGAAGCAAACTATAATAAGTTTCTCAAAGCTCTAAATACATCGTTTAGTGGAAAACGATTAAAAACATTACTCCATATGTACTCAATGGATGAATTAGGACCAAACCTAATGTTATCTCCAGCAAGTGGTAATAAAAATTATCATAACGCTTACGAAGGTGGTTATATTGACCACATTATGAATGTTGCAAGAAATTCACTTCGTATGATGAAACTATATAAAGAAGCTGGTGGTATTATAGATTTTGACCAAGAAGAATTATTATTTGCAGCCTTCCATCATGATTTAGGTAAACTTGGTGATAAGGGTAAACTACATTATTTAACCAATGATAGCGATTGGCATATTAAGAATAGAGGTGAAACGTATAAAAGAAATACGGAGTTATCTTATTTAACACATACAGATAGAACATTCTTCTTACTTCAAAAATATGGTATAACATACACAGAGAATGAATACTTTGGAATCAAACTTACTGATGGTATGTATGATGAAGATAATATAAAATATTATAAAGTTTTTGATGTATCAAAGTATCTAAAAACCAATATTCAATACATTCTTCATTGGGCAGACCATATGAGTACTACAATTGAAAGAGATGTAGAACTTAAACAAAAATCTTAACATATGTGTGGAATCTTAGGAGGAAATCTTTTTAAGACCAACGATGATATGAAAAATGGATTAATTTCTATGATGCATCGCGGTACTGATGGAAATACTATATTTTCATTTAAGAATGGAATGAAACTTTCTCATAATAGATTATCTATACAAGATTTATCTGAGAACGCCAATCAACCATTAATATCTGCAGATGGTAGATATTACATAGCGTTTAATGGTGAATTATGGAAATCTACATTTGAAAAATTCAATAAACAACTACGTTCTAAGTATGATTTTAAAACAGAAAAATCAGATTCGGAATTATTACTTTATTTTCTTATAGAAAATTCTAAAAACTTAGAATCTGTAATGAATGAATTAGAGGGTATGTTTTCTTTTGCATTTTATGATAAGAAAGAAGATTTTCTAGTATTGGGTAGGGATTTTATGGGTAGATTACCCCTTTACTATTATCATAATGGACAAGAAATTATATTTTCAAGTGAAGTAAAAGGAATAACACAATCTGTTGAAGATTTGGTATATTACAATATTGATAAAGGCTCTAAATTTAATTCAACATATAAAGATAAGGAATTAATAAAAATTGTTGAACCTGGAACACTTTTAACTTATAACTCGGTAGGTGGTGTAAAGGAAACACGTTGGTTTGATTTTAAACCAGTCCCGTATAACAATAAATTATCTACAAGTTACTATCCTAGAAATGATGAGGAGTTTTCAGACTATGAAAAAAAAGAAGATGATTTAGGATTAGAATATTATGCCTCTGAATTTAAAAAATTATTATGGGAAGCAGTTGAAGATGAAATGATTGCCGATGTTCCTATTTGTACTATTTTAAGTGGAGGTATTGATAGTACTATTATTACTTATATTTTATCTAAGATAAATTCAAACATAGAGGCATTTGTAGTTAATATAAATCCAGAACGTAATAGTAAGAAAGAACGTAAAGATGATTTATTTTATGCAAGAATAGCAGCAAAGGAATTTGGTATAAAACTACATGAAATAAATGTAGATAAAAGTGATATAGAAAATATATTACCAGAAGCTATATGGGCATCCGAAACTCATAAATGGACACAAGTTGCACCAGCTGTAGCTCAATTATTCTTATCTTGGAAGGTTCGTAGAAAAGGATATAAGGTTGTATTTGGGGGAGAAGGAGCTGATGAGATATTTGCATCATATGGAGATGTATTTAGATTCAGTTGGCAAAATCCAAAATGGTATCATCAAAAAAGAGTTAACTTATTAAACAACTTACATAAAACAAATCTTATTAGAACAAATAAGGCAATGATGTATGGTGGTGAGGTTGAATTAAGAACTCCATTTTTAAATAAAAAACTAATTGATTTTGGTTTAAGAATACCAACTAAATATAGAGATAATAATGGTGGTAATGGTAAGATTATGAAATATATTCTTAGAACCTCATTTGATGAGGAGATTAAGAATAAGGAATTATTATGGAGACCTAAGAAAACATTCCAAGTGGGTTGTCATACAGACTTTCTAAAACAACCACTTTGGAAAGCTAAGATAACAGATTATTTTGAACAATTATTTATACAAAAAAATGTACCAACAAGTTTTATTAAAAGACAAATCGGACATATCCGAAGTAGTATTACAGAGATTCCCATCGATTAACGTCTTAGGAGCATACGAAAAACCAAAATTAGATAAAGATGAGGTTAAAGTGATATCTGTTAAATTCAGTAAAGTTGGATTAAAGACTGTTACTGATTACAAAAATCTTGAATGGATAGTGTGTCGTTCTCATGGAATTGATAATGTTAACATTGAAGAAGCTAGAAAAAGAAACATTGGTATAGTGGCCACTGCTCCTACTGCTAAACCTTGTGCTAATTGGATTCATAGTAAAATTAAAGAAGATGATTCTGTATTAATTTTCGGTAACGGTGCAATATCTCGTGAATTACAAAAGAAAATTGGTAATTTTAATCTTGTGAATTCAAAAACATCACAAGAAGAAATAGATAGGTATTTAAAATTATGTAAAACTATTATAATTACCATTCCATTTAATAAAGAAACTAAAAACTACTTTGATAGAACTTTCTTTTCAAAAATAAAAAACATAGTTGATATTATATCAATATCTCGTGGAGAAATATTTGATAATGGAGCAATATTAGATTTCTCAGTAAATGGTAAATTAAGAAACGGTCACTTTGATATGTTAACTACTAATGGTAGAACAAGATTATTAGAAAGAAAGGAAATTAGATACTATGAACATACATCTTGGGAATATAATCAACCAAAAGATTCACATGGTAAATTAGGAGGATATGTAAATGTTGAATTTGCAGAGAATCTTAAACAAATAATAGATAGTTGCTTAGAAGATAGAGTACAAGATGCTCATTTGGATAGAATAAATAATTTATGGTTTTAGGATTAACAGAAGATACTCCTTTAGAAGAATATAAAATTAAAGGAAGGTCAGTTTGGGTAAAACGAGATGACCTAATGGGTGATGATACCAACTTACCTCCATGGGGTAAAATGGCAGCTATATATGATTTAGTTAAAAAATATGTAGACCCAATAAAACCACTAACACATCTTTCAGTAGATGGGTCATGGAGTGGATGGTGTTTGGCGGCAGTATGTGAAGATTTAGGTATAGAGTTTTACTACTCTTATCCAGATTCTAAGAAGATATCTAAGGAACTACTAAACATAGTTAAGGAAAAGTATCCATCTTGTAAGTTTAACCCTATTAGACCTAATATGATGAGTATTATGTACAACTCATTAAAGAAACAATCAAGATTAGATGGGTGGCAGATGTTGCCTTATGCATTTAATCATGATTTCTATATGAATTATCTTTCTGATAGAATACAACCATATACTCACTTTAAGAACTTAGTTGTTTCAAGTGGAAGTGGAGTTTCATTATCAGGCCTTGCTAAAGGTTTCTTTAGAGAAGAACTTAAAGAGTTCTGGCCTCAGACAGATAAAACAATCTATACAACTTGTGTATCATCTAAGGGTTCTATAAATAAGATGTTAAAGAAAAACGGATTAGCACAACTACCTATCAAGGTAAGAAAATCAGAATATGATTTTGATGATAGATTAGAAGGATTTGAAGGACCATTTCCATTAAACCAATTTTGGGATGTAAAACAATGGAAATGGTTAGAAGAAAATATAGATACGATAGAAGGTGATATTTTATTTTGGAATATTGGTGGAGTTTATAAATTTTAAAAATATGAAACAGACAAAGAGTATTAAGCAGGAATTTAGAGAAGCCAATCCAGGTGAGGTTGGTACTGCTATAAGAGATAATTTTATATTTGGTTTCAGCGGAGCAGTTATTGTTCCGTTTATAGCGATGAGGATAGATATTGCAGTTTTAATATGTTATTTATTCCATTTCTTCTTTATTAGTAAAGTAATTAACCGACCTAAATATGTTACATCACTAGCTAAGTTTATTCTATTTCCAATACCAACAGCATTGGGAGGATTTCTTGGTTATAAATCGGCATATCTAATTTCACATTATTTAATTACTCAAATAATTTGATTACTTTATTGTAAAAATAATTCACTTTTCCCTAGGTTTTATCAATAATATTTCGTATATTACATATGTAATAATGATTGAGATTAAACCTTAAAATATGAAAACACAATTTGAAATTTGGTTAGAAAAAGTTAACGAGAAAAGAAAAATATACTGGGATACGAACTATTCGTATGAGGAGTATAAATTATTAAAAGTTAGTAAAGGTAATAAATACATGAAAATCATGGATGGTGATTCTGTATGGGCATTTATATCGATGATAGATGGGGTATTAAAAGGTGCACCAATCGTTAAAGGAGATTTACTAAAACCAGCAGATTGGAGAACACCAGCTAAACACAGTAGAGGTAACATATTTGATGGAACTGATAAGTGGAGTTTCTTTGGACCAAATTACTTATAAAATAAATAATAATAAACTAATAAAACTTAAATTATGATTAAAGCAATTAAATCAAAACTACTAACTTACCTTTTCACAGATTGGGTAAAAACAGAAACAGACTTAGAAACTTTAATGTTAACTAAAAAAATGTTAAAGAATAGAGAGATAGAAATCACAGGCCATACGGAAGTATTGGGATTCAGATCTCATCTAAAAGAGGACAATAAAGTTAATGGGTAGATATAAATTCATAAATAGAAAATATCCAAAAGATTTTCAATCTGTATGTGATTATATAAAAACTAAAAAGGGTGTTGTTGTCAAGTTAGGACAGATAACATCTTTTATGGGATACTTTAACAGAACGATATTCATTCATCACAATTATGATTTAACAAATAATGGATTGTATGCTTTATTACATGAAGTAGGACATGTATTACAACCACCAACAAACATTGGTTCAAATTCATATAAAAATATTGATGAGGATTTAAAACCAAGAGAGTTTGAAATGGGAAGATATGTAAATGAATTAGATGCTTGGAATATAGCATTAAAAGTTGCAAACGAATTAAATATTAAGATAAATAAAACCAATTGGGACACTCAAAAAACAGAAGCCCTACTTACTTATTGGCCAAACAATTCTAAGTAAACTGAATATCAATGACAAACGGAGAAGATATATTCGAGAAATATAAAAAGGATAATTCCAATTTAGAGTATTTACACATTCCTAAAAACGAATGGGAAGAAATAAAGGAAATGTATCCAAAGGATGAAGTGAAGGCTAAATTAGCAGAAGTTGCTATGTCTTGGCCTCCACCATTTGTTAATATTACAGAACAAGATGCAATAAATGAGTATCGTAGGTTAAAAACTGTTCGTTATAATGAAATGATTAAAACTGATGAAGAATGGTTTCCACGTAAAGCAGAAGCTCCTAAATACTCATTAGAATATAATGGTTCTCCTGTTTTAATCAAAAGATACAATGGTGGTAATAAGGCATCTGATTTCTTTCATCAAAAGAATAGATGGGAAGTAAGTGGTTCACAGGGACCAGGCCCTCTTAGAACTTGGAGAAATATTAAATTTATGACTTCTCTAATGGGAGCACTTTATTCACTTAAGATGGATGAGGTATCTGCAAAAACTTTAAGAACTTGTTTATCATTAAGAAAATATACAGCATCTCAATTTAAACCTGCAGTTGCTAAAACAATATACGATTATTTCAAATCAGAAACAATTATGGATTTCTCAATGGGTTGGGGTGATAGATTATGTGGTTTTTATGCATCTAATTATGGTAAGAAATATATAGGATTAGATCCAAAAGAAGATAATCATCCTATATACGAAAAACAAGCTGAGTTTTATAAAAAACATAATGGTTTTTTTGAACATGATAGAGAACATATTTTTCATTGTAATCCTGCAGAAGATTTTGATTTCTCTCCATATAAAGACCAAGTAGATTTAATATTCACATCACCACCGTACTTTAACATAGAAAAATATTCAGAAGAAGAATCACAATCATGGATGAGATATAAAACAATTGATGTATGGAATACTCACTTCTTACATAAGGCTCTTGGAAATATGATACAGACCTTAAAGAGTGGTGGTACTATGTTAATAAATATCTCTGATGTATTTAGTACAAGTGGTAAAGAAAGAACATATCTTTCTATTGTAAATCCAATGAATGAATATTTAGAATCCCAAGGATTAAATTATAAGGGTTGTATTGGAATGGCAATGGCTAAAAGACCCAATAGTGGTGGAGCTGGAATGGCTCGTGAAAACGAACTTAATAATTGGAGTGATGAATCACTTGAATCAGCCGAAGAAACAAAAGACCAAAAATTTGGTGAACCTTGTTGGGTTTTCCAAAAAGATTAAAATAAATTATAAATTATGGAATTATATAACGTACCAAATAATAGTAGAATTAAAGTAATAGTAGAAGATAAAGTACCACCAGGTGTACCTCAAATCACAGAAGGTGAAGAGTTAAACTTTAGAAGTATCGATGGAATGTATAGCTATTGTACCAGAGATAGTGGTGAAGTAGTACATTTAGCAGCTTGGACTGACGTGAAAATAATAAATCAAAAATAATTAGGATATATGAAAGTTATTTCGTATATTTGTAAACAATAATTAAAAACCAAAGTTATTTACCAAAATATCTATTATCAACGAGAAAAGAATTTAATCCATCTTTGGGATGACCAGAGAGGATACATGGCATTTCCATATACAAGATATGCATATGAACCTGCACAACGAGGTGAGTTTAAATCTATATATGGTGACCCCCTAACAAAGATTTACAAATTCAAAGGAGATGACCCAAATCTATTTGAATCAGATGTACCTGAAACTACACGAGCATTAGTAGATATGTATTCGGAAACAGATGATGTTTCAAAAGGACACATTATTCTTACTTATGATATTGAGTGTGAGATGACAAGTGGTTTACCAAATCCAGAAGAAGCTACAAACGAATTAACTTCTATAGCACTCCATGATTCAGCTACCAACCAATATTGGGTATTGGTAATGGATAAGGATGGATTAATGGTAGAAAAGACAACCGATAAAGCAATTGTTCTTCCATTTAGAGATGAACGAGATATGTTGATGAAGTATTTGGAGTTGTATGAAATGATTAATCCCTCAATCGTTACAGGTTGGAATATTGATTTCTTTGATACACCAATGTTATACAATCGTATCAAAAGATTATTAGGAGAAAGACAAGCAAATAGATTATCACCAATAGGACAATGTTTCTGGTCACCTTATCGTAAACGATATTTCATGGCGGGTGTATCTTACTTAGATTATATTTCTTTATATAAGATTTACAATTATGGTGAACTTCCAAATTACAGATTAGATACAGTTGCACAAAAAGAATTAGGTAAAGGTAAGATTGAATATCAAGGAAACTTAGACCAGTTATTTAAAGAAGATATTGAAAAATTCATTGAGTATAACTTGGTGGATGTTGAATTAGTAGTTGGATTTGAAGAAAAACTTCAATTTATTGATTTATGTAGAGGTATATGTCATGTTGGACACGTTCCATATGAAGATTTTGTATATTCATCAAAATATCTTGAAGGAGCATTATTAACTTATCTTAGAAGAAGAAACTTAGTTGCACCAAACAAACCCGCTGATAGAAGAGAACGAATGGAAGCTCTTAAAGCAAATAAACAAGAAAAATTCATTGGAGCTTATGTAAAAGCACCAATTGTTGGTAAATATGAATGGATTTATGATTTAGATTTAACATCTCTATATCCTTCAATCATTATGAGTATCAACATATCACCCGAAACCAAAATCGGTAAGATTAAAGATTGGGATGCAAATGAATTTATAAAAGGTAGTGTTGATACATATCAAATTGATGATGATACAATTACAAAAGAAAATTTAAAAGAATATTTAGAAAAATCTAAATTCGCAATCGCATCAAATGGAGTATTATACAGAACAGACACCGTTGGGTGCATTCCTGGTATACTTGATTTGTGGTTTAAGAAGAGGGTTGAGTATAAAGATGAAATGGTAAAATATGGAAAAGCAGGAAACAAAGAAAAATATGCCTTCTATCACAAACGTCAGTTGGTTCAGAAGATTTTACTTAACTCTTTATATGGGGTGCTTGGTCTTCCTGCCTTTAGGTTCTATGATGTTGATAATGCTACCGCTGTTACCACGACAGGACAGACAGTTATTAAATCAACTGCTGATATGGCTAACATCAAGTACAACAAGGAATTGGGTACTCCTGATTTGGATTCTAATATATACATCGATACTGATTCTGTATTCTTCTCCGCAGTTCCTTTAATGGATAAACGACTTCCTAATTGGAAAAATGAAGAACAAGATGTAATTGCTGGTTATGTAAATGATATTGCAGAAGAAATGCAAGATTACCTCAATGATTTCTATGATATCCTATCTAAAAAGGTATTCAATATAGATAAAGATAAACACAGATTAGAAATTAAAATGGAAAATGTTGCAAAAGCAGGATTGTGGATTGCAAAGAAAAGATATGCACAATGGATTATATCAGATAATGGTGTACCATGTGATAAGTTGGATGTAAAAGGATTGGATGTTAAGCGTTCATCGTTCCCAAAGGCATTTCAAGAATGTATGGGAAAAGTTTTGATTGATATACTGAAGGGTGTTTCTGAGGAAGAACTTACAGAATATGTATTGGATTTCAAAAAGAATATGGTAAATAGACCTAACTCTGAAATCGCTAAGAATACGGCAGTAAAGAATCTTAAGAAATATATGCCGAAAGGTAAACGAGTACCATTTACTACAATGAAAGGAACTCCTGCTCACGTAAAAGCAGCAATTGCATATAATGACCTTATAAAACATTTTGATGTACCGTTCAAATACGGACCGATGGTAAATGGTGATAAAGTAAAGTGGGTATATCTTAAAACAAATCCATTAGGATTAAATGGTTTAGCATTTACTGGTTGGAAAGACCCACCAGAAATAGAAGAGTTTATAAACACCTACATAGACCACAACAAAATCTTTGAAAGAGAGTTACGATTCAAGTTACAAGATTTCTATGATGCAATTGGATGGGGAGAAATGATTAGTGAACAAAAGACAGCAGAAAAGTTTTTTACCTTTTAATTAGGTAAATCCAAATAAATTCCGTATATTTGTATGACAATATGTCATGTTCAAGTAAAGTGGTATAGTAAATGAACTATAATATGATAATTAAATAAAGTTATGAGTGAAAAAATTTATGTAAGAAAGTGTGAAAGATACACAGTATGGGATGCCTCCGAACCAATTGAAGTTGATATAGAAAAACTTCGTAAATGTGAACCACCATATGAAGGCAAAACCAATGAGGATTTACTAACATACCTTACAGATAATGTTTGGGATAATTATGAGTGGAGTGATAATGAAACCAATATAGAAATATATGGCACCGATGGGGTATATGATGTATCATTACAGGATTGTGATATGGAAAATTATTCAGATACAAGAAATAAAGGAGCCGATGAATGGTTGGAACTTGGTGTTCCAAATGAAGAATATTCAAGATATGGATATTTCGAAACCAAAACAACTAACGTATAAAATAAAAAAAACAAAAACAAGAATAAATTATGGCAGTAAAACAATTAAAGTTTGATGTAGCGGCAAGAGAATCTTTAAAGATAGGTTTGGATACATTGGCAGATGCAGTAAAAGTTACATTAGGACCAAAGGGTAGAAATGTACTATTACAGAAAGAACATGGCCAACCACATATTACAAAAGATGGTGTAACTGTAGCTAAAACAATAGAGTTAGAAGATGTTTTTGAAAACATGGGAGCTCAATTAGTTAAAGAAGTTGCTTCCAAAACAGGAGAAGAAGCCGGAGATGGAACAACAACCGCAACGGTTCTCGCACAAGAAATAGCAAGATTAGGATTTGAATACGTAGAAAACGGGTCAAACCCAATGGAACTTAAAAAGGGAATAGATGAGGCCGTTAAGTTGGTAGTAACTGATTTAGAAAAACAAGCAATTGTTGTAGGTTCTGATTATGATAAAATAAAACAAATTGCAACAATATCTGCAAACAATGATACTATAATTGGTGAATTAATCGCAGATGCTTTCCAAAAGGTTGGTACTGATGGAGTAATCACAGTTGAGGAATCTAAGGGTATCCAAACTTCAATGGAACTTGTAGAAGGAATGCAATTTGATAAGGGATACTTATCCGCTCACTTCGTAACCAATGTAGATAAAATGGCATCTGATTTAGAAAATCCATACATCTTATTATATGATGGTAGGTTATCTAATATGAATGACATTTTAACGTTGCTAGAAGGTATATCAGGTGAAAGTAAACCTATCCTTATTATAGCAGATGATGTAGAGGGAGAACTACTTGGAACACTTGTAGTTAACAAACTTAGAGGAACACTTAAGGTTTGTGCAGTTAAATCACCTGCATTTGGTGATAGAAAGAAGGAAATGATGAATGATATAGCAGTATTAACTGGTGGTACATTCATTTCCTCGGAAGTTGGATTGAAAATAGAAGAAGCTGATATATCAATGTTGGGAACGGCAGAAAAAGTTACTATCGGTAAAGATTCTACTACAATTGTAAATGGAGGAGGTAATTCGGAAGAAATAGTTAAACGAATTGAACAAATCAAATCACAAATAGAAACTACTACATCAGATTATGACAAAGAAAAACTTCAAGAAAGATTAGCCAAATTAAGTGGTGGAGTTGCAGTTCTTTATATAGGGGCTGGTTCTGAAGTAGAAATGAAAGAAAAAAAAGATAGAGTAGATGATGCACTTCACGCCACACGAGCTGGTATCGAAGAAGGTATCGTTGAAGGTGGTGGTATTGCTTTTCTAAAAGCATCTAATGCTTTAATAGGATTAGAGTTGGGAGACGAATCACAATCATATAAAGATGGATATACTATCATTTACACAGCACTTTCTTCTCCAATTTCACAAATTCTAAAAAATTGTGGTGTAACGGAAAGTTCAGTACTTGAATACATAAAACAAAATGGAGGTGGATATGATGCTAAAAACGAAAAGTTCGTAGATATGTTCGAAGCAGGTATCATTGACCCTAAGAAAGTAACACGAACTGCTATTGAAAATGCAGCATCTGTGGCAGGTATGATTTTAACTACCGAGTGTATGGTTGTTAATAAACCAGAAGATAAACCACATTTTCCAGCGATGCAAATACCTGGAATGTAAAATAAATACGAATAAGTTTGGTAGTATCAAATAATTTTCGTATATTTGTATAAATTAAAATAAATTAAGTAAATAAACAATGGAAAAACAATCGTTAAATAGATTTGTATCAAAATACAATCTAGCAGGTTTAGTAGAATCTGTAAAATGGGAATCAAAAGATGGTTCTTTAACTACTTCATTCATCTCAGATGATAAATCAGTATTGGGTTCAGTATCAATGAAAGATTTTGAAGGAAAATCTGCAGATTTTGGTGTATATGATACAACCAAACTTACAAAAATGTTATCAGTTCTTGGTAATGATGTAGATTTCTCAATATTAGATATTGATGGTAAATCTGTATCTTTAAAATTCAAAGACAAATCAACATCTGTAAATTATATGTTAGCTGATTTATCAGTTATCCCTAATGTTCCAGATTTGAAACAATTACCAGATTTTAATGTAGAAATTAAATTAGATACAACTTTTATATCAACATTCATCAAAGCTAAAAATGCTTTAATAGATGAGAACAACTTTACATTTACTTGTAAGGATAATAAAGGAACTATCGTATTAGGACATTCTAACATTAATACAAACAGAATTAACATTGATGTTGATTGTAAGTGTGATGGAGATGTAAAACCAATATCATTCTCAGCAACATATTTAAAAGAAATTCTTGTAGCTAATAAAGAAGCAACAGATGCAACCTTACAGATTTCATCTCAAGGATTGGCACACATTTCTTTTTCAATAGATAATTATGAAAGCAATTATTATTTAGTTGAGATAGCTAGTTAAGAAAAAGTATGAATCACTTTTACGAGCGAAGTAAATTTTCTGAATTTAAATCAAATACCACTTATCATCATTTACTTGAAATGACCGATGGTGAGTTTGGTGCATGGGCTCGTCTATTGCGTAAAGAAGTTACTGAACAATGGGATCTAAGAGGAACTCCACCTGTAATTGGTAGAGATGAATCTGGTATTATTACAAAATTCAATAAACTAAAATCTAATCCTGCAGATTATTGGGAAAAAGATTTAAGTGGAGATGAAACATCATTGGGTCTTATAAAAAACTTTAACAAAGATGCATCAGTTGTAAATCAGTTTTTTCCTACAATGTTAAAAACTAAAATATCAAGTGGTAAATCAGCTGAGGGAGGATTATCTATATATGACCATTTCTCAGATCCTTCAATGGAAGATAAGTTTGTTCGTATTATGAAACGAGCAGTTAAGAGAGATTCTATGTATTCATGGTCTCGTTCAATAGTTGATAAAAAAGATGAGAATCCTTTTTGGAATGGACAGGGTGCAATTGATTTTATTAAAGATGTACATCATGAAAAGATATTTAACGGAAAATATTCTAATCTTGCTATTTGGATTTCAAAAGTAAATACAAGAACTATTGAAAACTATGGTACATTTAATCAACAATATATTGGTAGTAAGAATCTTTATCTAAAGGCAGAACACGTTCAACAACTAAAAGATGATGGTTTCTTATCTGATACTCAATTATCTAACATAGATAGAATTGAAGATTCTTGGACATCGGAATCAGGTACTACACAGAATTATGCATATCAAATACGTTGGTATGAGAAAGATTCTGGTATCTTTCCAAAGATATTACAAGTATTCAGATTAAGTTGTGGACAACCCGCAGTAAACTTTCCAGCATTAACTGCTAAATGGTTATATGAACACTACACAAATCATATTGACCAAACAGAACCGTTGGTAGTTTACGATTCATCGAGTGGCTGGGGTGGTAGGATACTTGGAGCAATGAGTTCTCGTAAGAAAATTCACTATGTTGGTACAGACCCTAATCCTGATAACTTTTTAGATAAATTAGGTATTTCTCGATATCAATATGTGGCTGATTTTTACAATAATAATTGTATAGATAATCACTCAGATAAACTTACATCATTTTTTAATGTAGAGAAACAAGGTAACACTTATGAACTATTTCAAGATGGTTCTGAGTTAATTAAGAACAATAAAGAATTTCAAAAGTATAAAGGTAAATTAGATTTTTCTTTTACATCACCACCATATTTTAATAGAGAACAGTACTCACAGGATGAGACCCAGTCTTTCAAAGCTTATGGAGAATATGAAGATTGGAAAGAAAACTTTTTAAAACCAACATTAAAAACAATTTACGAATACTTAAAGAATGACAGGTATATTGTTTGGAACATAGCAGACATTAAAATTGGAGAAAATACTTACTATTCATTGGAACAAGATTCCATTGATATACTCGAAGAACTTGGGTGTGAGTATAAAGGAAAATTGAAAATGTTAATGACAAGAATGGTGGGATTAGACCCATCTAAAAGTGGAATAAAAAACGCTGTAAAATACGATGGAAAGGTTTATAAATTTGAACCAATGTTCGTATTCCATAAAAAATAAATATAAATGACAACAAATGAATGAAACTTATAAAATAAATTTCAAGAGTTACCAAAATAATCCATATTTCACACACACTACAGCAACCGCTGATGTGGTAACTTTTTATACTACAACTACAAACAATTTAAATAACAAAGAAGATGAGTAATTTTAAACCATTAGGTGATAGAGTCTTAGTAAGACCAACAACTACTGATGAAAAGAAATCAAGTGGAGGATTAATTCTTACTGATTCTATTCAAAGAGGAACAAAAGTATATGGAGAAGTAGTATCAGTAGGAACTGGTATTTTTTCACAAAATGGAGAAAGAATTCCAATTACAGTTCAAGTAGGTGATAAAGTATTATACGTCAAACAAGAAGCAAGTAATAAAATTAAAATAGGAGATGAAGAACTTCTTATGTTCAATGAACATGAATTATTAGGTTATGAAAGATAATATAATAAAAACTTAAAATATTATTTGCAAAAAAAGAAATGTCCTTACTTAGTAACAAGGACATAAAAAATACTACTGTATTATTAAGTAGTGTAGGTTACTAGATTTTAATTAATAAAAATAAATAAATTAATTTATGAGAAATTTTATGTTAAGTCTGTTATTGATGATTATGTCAGTTACAGCAGCTTTTTCACAAATAAGTGGAAAAGTCTTAGATGGTGATTCGAATGAGGGTCTACCAGGAGCTACCGTTCATGTTAAAGGAACAAATAATGGTGTATCTACTGGTTTTGATGGTTCATTTACATTCACCGGAGTTACAAGTGGTACATTAGTATTTTCTTATCTAGGTTACGAATCACAAGAAATTGCGGTAGAAAACTCAGATACGATAATTGTATCATTAATAGCTCAACCTAATGTTTTAGGTGAAATTATAGTTTCAAGTGGAGTTATTGATTTAGTAAAGGTAAGACAAACACCTGTTGCTTCATCTACAATTTCCCCTTCGGAAATTGCACTTAAAACTGGAAATCAAGAATTTCCTGAAATCATGAATAAAACTCCTGGAGTTTACGCTACCAAACAAGGTGGTGGTTATGGTGATTCAAGAATTTCTTTAAGAGGATTCGACCAAAGAAATACATCTTTCCTTATCAATGGGCAACCAGTTAACGATATGGAAAATGGATGGGTTTATTGGTCAAACTGGCAAGGTTTAACAGACGTTGCAAGTGGTATCCAATTACAGAGAGGCTTAGGAGCTTCAAGATTAGCTGTACCATCAGTAGGTGGAACGGTTTCAATCTTTACAAAAGCAGCTGATAGAACACAAGGTGGTTCAGTATCACAAGTTAGTGGTAATGATGGATACTTGAAAACTACGGCTTCTTATTCATCTGGTCTTGATAATGATGGGTGGGCTTACTCATTCTTATTATCTAAATGGCAAGGTGATGGGTATATTTACAACACACAAGGTGAAGGATATACTTATTTCGGAGCAGTTGGATATTCACCAGAAGGTTCTAAACACAGTTTGAACTTTTCTTTCTTAGGAGCCGCACAATGGCACCATCAAAGAGATGTTTGGGTATCTATTAGAGATTACCAAAATTTTGGTAAAGATGGTATTGATAGAAGATGGAATAGTAATGGTGGTACTTTAAATGGAGAAGAATTCTCTCTGAGAAGAAACTTCTATAACAAACCATTAGCTACATTTAACTGGGATTATGAAATATCTGATGATATTAAGTTAGTTACTTCATTATATGGTTCAGCCGGTAGAGGTGGAGGAACAGGACCAAGAGGTAGAAATTACTACAACTCAACAACTGATGTACTTCCATTTAGAAAAGACCTTACAGAACATTACTTAGAAAACGGTAATGGTGCAAGAGATGCTAATGGATTTATTAATTTTGATGCAATTGTTGCTCATAATCAATCATCAACATCTCCTTATACAGGAGGAATTGGTGGATTTGAAGGTCAATTAATTGGTTCAAATGGATTCAAAGAAGATGGTGTGAATAGAGCAGTTCTTGTAAGAAGAGCATCTATGAACTCACATAATTGGATTGGAGCTATTTCTAATTTAGAAATCCAAAAGGATAAATTCAAATACTCTATTGGTGTTGATTTACGTTCTTATACAGGATATCATTATCGTGTATTGAACAACCTACTGGGATTAGATGGTTATTACTCAACTGGGAACAAAAACTCAGCAGGGCAAATCATCAACACAACTGTTTCAGCAAATCCGTTTAAAAGTACTGGTCTTAACGATGGTGCTAAAATTGATTACTTTAACATTGGTAAAGTAGGATGGCAAGGTATAAATGGTTTAATTGAATATAACAACAATTCAACAATCACTGCAGTATTACAAGCAGGAGTATCTAATCAGTCTTTTCAAAGAGAAGATTTATTTGACCAACCAGCTAAACCAATTTCTGATACGAAGAATGTAACTGGTGGATATTTTAAAGGTGGAGCCAATTATAACATTGATGAAAAATCAAATGTATTCTTTAATGCAGGATTTATCTCAAGACAACCACAATTTGGTGCAGTATTCCCTAATTATGCTAATAACATTAATCCTGATTTACAAAATGAGGAAATTACTTCGATAGAAGCTGGATATGGATTTGTATCTAACAAGTTTAGAGCAAATGTAAATGTATATTCTACATCATGGGGTAATAGATTTGCGGAGAGAAGTTTATCAAACCAACAAGGTGTTGATGGAACTGCTCAATTCAAGGATATTGATGTTGTTCATAACGGAATTGAATTTGAAGGTGTATATGATGTACTTAGTAACTTAAGAGTAAAAGGTATGTTATCAATCGGAGATTGGAGATATACTAAAGATTTCGATGCAGAATTATTTGATGATAATCAACAATCAATCGGTACAGGTACATTATACCTAAAAGATTCTAAAGTTGGTGATGCAGCTCAATTTACTTCATATGTTGAAGTTGATTACAAAGTAACTAAAAACGCATCTATTGATTTAGGATATAGATTTGTAGATGGTTTATACGCAGATTATTCAATTACTGATTCAGAGTTTACACAACCTGATAACGCTGGAGCACTTAAATTACCATCTTATGGATTGGCTGATTTAGGAGCAACTTACAGATTCGATTTATTCGGAAATAGTAGTACATTCAGAGTGAACGTAAACAATTTACTTGATGAAGTTTACATTGCTGAATCTAATACTAACATTCATACGGATGGTAGTTCTCAAACTTGGAATGGAGTTGATACTCGAAACTCAGTTTGGTTTGGATTTGGAAGAACTTGGAATGCTTCTTTAAAAATAAGATTCTAAGATTATAATACTTATATATTAAAGGGAAGAATTAACGTTCCTCCCTTTTTTATTATCTAAAACACGAATACATATGAGTAAATTAATAAACCTCTTCGGTGGTCCAGGTATTGGAAAATCATCCATATCGGCCGGAATTACTTATAAACTAAAAAAGAATCATATAAGTTGTAATAACCCATATGAATTCCCAAAAAGATTAGCCTGGGACCATAATATCCCAGCAATAAAAGACCAACTTTATGTATTTGCAAATCAACATAGAGGTATAGCGGAATGTTATAATAAAGTAGATTATATTATAATTGATTCACCTATAATGTTCTCACTTATTTATCATTCATATTATACCGAAGGATATCCTGCAGAATTCTACGGAGATTCATTTAAACAAATGATTGTGGATTTACATAAAAAATATGATAATATTAATATATTATTAGAAAGAGGAGAAACTATACACAATGGCGATGAACGATTTCAAGATTTTGAACAATCGATTAAAATAGATAATTTGTGTAAAAAAATATTAAACGAACACGAAATCCCATACCACACAATTAAAGTGGATAATAACTCAGTTAAAAAAATTATGAAATTATTAGGATAATCCAAATTAATTTCGTATCTTTATATAAATAATTAAATAAACATAGAATATGAATTTACAACAAGTATGTAAGAAGTTTAGAATATCAGAGAATTTTCTAAATTCAAAAACAGATGCGTTAATAGTAGCGGCATCTTCATTACAAGATATTATTGGTGAAATTAATAAAACCGATGATAGAGGTATTGATGAAAATGGTAAACAATCTCTTATTACCAAATTAGAACAATTAATAGATTTTCTTAAAGAAGTTAAAAACTCTGGTGTATAAATGGCATTTTTCGAAGATAGAGAAATAAAAGAAGTAAACAATAGTCTTTGGGTGGAACGCTACCGTCCCAAGAATTTAAAAGAATATGTTGGTAACGAACATCTTAAACAAAAGGTGGCAGACTACTTACAGAATAAAGATATTCCTCATTTACTTTTCTTTGGAAAGGCGGGTACTGGTAAAACTACATTAGCTACATTGATTGTTAATTCAATTGATTGTGACCATATTGTTATTAATGCATCGGATGAAAGAGGTATTGATATTATTAGAAATAAAGTAAAAGGATTTGCATCCACACTTGGATTCAAAGATTCTAAGATAATAATCTTAGATGAGTTTGATTATATGACACCTGATGCACAGGCAATGTTAAGAAATCTAATGGAAACATTCTCAAAACATTGTAGGTTCATTCTAACTTGTAATTATGTTGAGAAAGTAATTATCCCAATACAATCTCGTTGTCAAACATTTCAAATTATACCTCCAACTAAAAAAGATGTTGCAATCCAAGTATCTCAAATTCTTGGTAAAGAAAATGTTAGATTTGAACCAAAAGATTTAGTACCTATCATTGATTCATCATATCCAGATATCAGAAAGATTATTAATACTTGTCAATTAAATTCCTCTAAAGGAGTTTTAAAGGTGGATGTTAGTAATATAATGAATTCTGATGTTAAGATAAAGATTGTTGATTTACTGAAAGGTAATGATGATAAGAGAAATAAACATATAAAGATTAGACAAGCAGTAGCCGATTCACGTATTCAAGACTTCTCTGAACTATATGGGTATCTTTATGAGAAGATTGATGAGTACGCTGGTGATAATACATCAAACGTAATATTAACTCTCTCAGAAGGACAGTATAAAGATAGTATGG
>Ga0209709_10000982_pt1 | contig 26856 bp, 26 predicted proteins | sample ArcticOcean_MG_C_2_FD_187435 | JGI IMG/M metagenome (GOLD analysis project Ga0209709, IMG submission 187435) | Marine microbial communities from western Arctic Ocean - ArcticOcean_MG_CB4_136 (SPAdes) (version 2) | ecosystem: Environmental > Aquatic > Marine > Oceanic | place: Arctic Ocean...
TTAATAATAACTATTTATGATAATCAAGATCAATAATTCTGTGACAATTTTTTAAGTCTTCTTTTGAGTGTGAAATAGAAATTATAGTTTTAATTTCTGATAATTTACTTACCACCGATAAAATATCACTTTTTATTTCTGAGTCTAAAGAGTTAAATGCTTCATCAAAAATAATTATTTCTGTATTTTTATATAATGCTCTAGCTATACTAACACGCTGTCTTTCACCTCCTGAAATTTTACCTCCAATTTCACCTAGGTTTATTTTAAAATTATTATTATGTTTTTCAATAAAACTATTTAATCCAGAATTTTTAATTGATTGATTTAATTTTTCTTGATCTACATTTTTTTCATTATTTTCAAATGTTATATTTGTGAATAGACTATCATTAAAAAGATTTACTGTTTGTGGCACGTATGAAAATAGATTTTTCCATTCTGGATTTTTTGTATCAATTTTTTTATTATTAAAATTAATTTGGCCTTTTTCAATGTTTAATAAACCTACAATGATATCAATTAAAGTTGATTTTCCCGATCCAGATTGTCCTATAATGCCAATATATTCACCTTTATTAATTTTTAAAGAGAAATTTTCTAAAATAAATTCATCTTTTTTTGGATATTTAAATGAAATATTCTTTAGTTCTATAGATTTAAAATCTTCAAATTTCACATGATTATAATTAATATTTTTTAAATCATCTAAATTAATCTTTAAATCATCTTTAACAGAATCAATGGTTGCCTGGTATTGACTTAGTTTTTGTAATGCATTAATTATTTTGCTTAAAGATGGCATTAGTCTCAATAAAATAATTGAAAATATTGCTAATTGAGGCAATGTGCTTGCAAATGAAGCATTTTCTGTAGAGTTATAATTAAAAAAAACTAAGAGACACACAATAAATAATATTTCAAAAAAAGGTTTTAGGTATGACCTAATAATGTAAGCTTTTCTTTGGAAAAATTGAAATTCTTTTTCTTCATTATAAAATGAATTTATAAAATAATTTTCTTTTCTGAATATTTTTATCTCTTTTATCATGGAAAATGTTTGCAATAATTTTTTTAAAGATTCTCCTTGATAATCAAAAGTAAACTCACCAAATTTAATTAATATTTTTTTAAAGAAATAAAAATAAATTATTGAAAAAAAACCAACGGCAATTAAACTGGATAAAACAAATTTAAAATTAATAATACTCATTAATGTCACTAACCCTAATAGCATCATCACATCTGTTAAAAAAATCATACCGACTCTAGTACACATCATAATCGTATCGGTTGCCGTATTAATATTTCTTACAAGTTTACCCGTGATCCTAGATACGTGAAATGTATAATCTTTTAATAAATAAATGTTTAATAATTTTTTTTTTAACCTTAATTTTAATTCTCTTTCAAACGTTTGTGTCCAGTGGACTACAAAAATTAAAAATATATTTTTTAATAAAAAAATTATAAATATTACTAAAGATAAATTTATAAAAACTGACTGACCTTTAATTAAATTTTCAATTAATTCATAATTAAACCAAGTATCCTGGCTTGTTTGAACTTGACTGCCAAATATATTTAGAAAAAAAGGATACAATGCCCCAATACTTAATGTCTCAAGTAAAACCTGACATAATATCAGAATAGTAAAAATTGATGTTTTATTTCGTTCTTTTTTTGATAATAGATCCCAAATATTTTTTAAATTATAAAAAATTGAACCTTTTATGTTAAACATTTTTTAATTATTACTTTTAAGTAAAAATGAATTTGAATTAATCTTTTGTAATGAAATCTTTTTTATAAAATTATTATCATTTGAAATTCTTAATTCAAGTAAATCATTTTTTATTTCTTTGCTTGTTAGGCCATTAAATTTAGCAAATCCATAAGATTTTGGTAAAATGAGATCTTCATTGATGCTTAATAGATATTTTGTAACTATATTATATTTTATTAAAAAATTTTTTATATTTGATTTGGTTTTATTAAATATGGTATCTGTCTTTTTTAAATTATCAATATTTAAGAACGAATTTATCTTATTAAATTTTTTATTTTTAATAAATTTTATAAAATATTTATAAAATTTTTTTCTACCAACATTTTGTACTACGTCCATATTTTTATTATTTTTTACGTATATTTTTTGGTTAATTATTTTTGAGGCTAATTCAATATCATTTTTTTTATTTGATAATTTAAATCCAATTTTATTCATCCAAACTCTTTCATTGTAATTATAATCCTTAAGATAAATTATTTTTTTTTTAAGAATCATGGCCTCAATAACAGATGTACATCCACGATGAATATAAAAATCACAAGCGCTTATATATGGTGAAATTGAAAATTTTTCTTCAATAAAAAAATTTTTACTTACTTTTCCAAAACTTTTTTTCACTTTATTAATATCTTGCCTTGGATGAGGCCTAAATACAAAATTTACATTAAGATTTTTTAATGCTAATTTTTTTAAAAAAACAATAGTTTCTTTATAATTTATTAAATCTTTTTCTAAAATTTTTATTTGGCTTTTAAAAAAATTTTTATCGTTTATTGCTTGTTTATTTCGCCAATTTAAATAATTCTTGTTATCCATTATTTGATCTTGGTGAAAATTTGATGGAAAAAATACAAAATTTTTAAATTTATTTTTCAAATATTTTTCCTTAGCTAAAAAAAAATTTTTTTTTTGATCAATTAGGTCAAATTTGGGGTGCCCAAAGTTAAGAATTTTACATTTAATATTAGTTTTTTTTATAATAATTCTTTTATCAGCATTTCCCCATGTAAAATAATAATTACATAATGCTAAAACTTTATTTGAACATCTATTTTTAAAATCATTTAATCTTAAATTCGCAAGCGGCCCTTCTTCATCTAGAATAGTAAATATATTGTCTTTAATAATTTGATTAGAAAAATTAAATTTATTTTTTGGACCACTTTTAGATATTAAAAAAATATTCTTTGACTTTTTAAAAATTGAATATATTTCTGATTTTTTACCAATTATAACATCATGATTAGAATTTTTGATGATTTGATAGGCTAGATGTAGTTTTGGTAAATACTCTCTAGATTTAATTTCAATAGGTAAAGCTATAATCATAATATTCTATTTTTTTTTAAACCATAGATATCTTTTAGATAATTTTTTTCCATATTTTCAAGCAATTTTGAAAATTTCTTTGAAACTTTTTTATCTAAATATTTTTTCTTTTTTATTTTAAGATCTAGATCAATAATTTTTGGACAATTATCTTTCTTAATAAATTTTTTTGTATACTTTGATGTTGTTGTGCCTAAAAATTCACTTATTCTTTCCATCTCTTTAGCTGTATCCTCAACAATAGTTTCATAATTAGTTATATAAATTTTTTTAATATTATTATTTTTTTTTAATTGAGCTATTGATCTATCTGTCAATAATTTTACATACATTATTGTTTTTTCAATTTCGTTAAAAGAGTCCCAATTTTTTGGTAATTTAAATAAATGTTGAGAGTATGGTTTTTTATTCTTTTCTATAAGAAGTGTAAAAATTCTCTTGTCTTTACCATACCTAAGGGAAAGTTTTTTTTTGTGCCATGAATAAACTAAATCTATTGGATTTCTAAATATTTCTATTATTTTAACATTTAATTTTAGTTTTATAAATTGATCATAGTTACACGCTATGTCATGTGTAACAAATGGTAAGATAGGATTTTCTGACTCAATTTTTTCAATAATTTTATCACCGTCAGGCTCACTTAATCTTTTATTATATATTGTTGGATTTTTAGAATTTGGGACTCCTGTTCTATCATTCTTTCTAAAGTTAACATTTCTAGATATAAATTTATTGTATAAAATTTGATTAACATAATTATGAAGAAAGGCTTTGGTAAAATCTATTGAAATTTTTTTAAGTTTAATAGCAGGTACTAAATGCTGAAATATTTCCCCAAACTCTAAATGTTCCACATTATTTAATGAAGAAACTAACGATCCTGTTAAAAGTTTACCCGTTCTATTTATACCATCAATAAATACTAAATTTTTAGAAACAAGTTTTATCGCAAAATACTTATATTTCATGTAGATTTTTTATATTTACTAAAAACTCTAAGGCATTTTTTTAAAAATAATATACATGCCAAGGGATTTAAACCAATAGCTGTTTCTGCAGCCAAAACTAAACCTGACGCACCCTGCTTTAAAGTAGAAAAAATATCATTACTTTCTGCTCTCGTAGGTTCAGAATTTTTTATCATTGTTTCCAAAAGATTTGTAGCAACATAAACAGGTGTGTTATTTTTTTTTGCAGATAAAATAATCTTTTCTTGAGTAGGTGGTATTTCCTCAATCTCAAAATATCTTGAAAGATCACCTCTATCTATTAGTATGGCATCAGACTTTTTACAAATTGATGAAAGATTTATTACTGCGTTTTTTGTTTCTATTTTTGAAATTAAAAATGATTTTTTTCCAATCAAACTTCTAATTTTTGAAACATTTTCAGCATTATTTGCAAAAGATAAGGCAAATATTTTAACTTGATTTTTTAATGCAATTTTAATGGCAAATTTATCTTTTTCAGATAAAGCTGGTAAACTTATATTTTGATTAATATGAACACCTTTATTGCTTTCAAGATAACCACTTGAGGATACATTTGTTAAAACAAAATCTTTATTTTTGAATTTTTTAATTACGGTTAATTCTAAATTTTCAAATCCAATTTTTATTGTTGTTCCAATTTTTAATGAGTCTAACTCAAAGTGTGGAATTAAATTAATTTGATTATTTTTATAATCATTTTTTGAAACAGACAAATTAATTTTTTGGTTTAATTTAAATTTTATTTTTTTTTTTACATTTGTTGTTCTTATTTGAGCACCTTCTGTATCTATACAAATATTTTTGATCCCTTTTCTTTTTAAATATAAAATTCTTTTAGAAATATCTTTTGTTACTGTATGTGATAAATTTATCCTAAAAATATCTACTTTCTCTTTTTTTAACTCCTGTAACATTTTTGAATTAAAGGAAGACGGCCCTAAAGTACATATAATTTTTATTTTATGATTCATTTTAGTAAAAATAATTAGTACTCATATAATAAAAGATAAAAAAAACAATAAATATTAAGCAATTTTTTAGTTGTACTTTTTTAGAGTTTCAATATCTTGACCAAAGTCTTGCCATTTTTCGACCATATGAAAAATATTGATCTTCTTTTTTTTTAATACTAAATAATTAATTAATTCATCAACGTTATTAATCTTATTTTTTTTTATTATTTGAATAACCTTTTTATTAAAAGCATATACACCTGCATTTATATCTAAGTTCAAATTAGGTTTTTCTTTAATTGATATTAATTTTTTTCCTTTAGAAATTATTGTTCCATATGGATTTTGAAATTTTATTTTTTTAATACTAACGGTCATCAAGCATTTGCTTTTAAAATGTGAGTCATAAAGTTCTTTTAAATCTACATTTGATATAACATCACAATTAAGAACAATAAAATTATTAGTAATACTTTTAATTAATGACAACGCACCAATGGTGCCCATTGGTTTTTTTTCTTCAAGAAAAAAAATTTTTTTGTTTATAAATTTTTTTATTTTAAAAAAACTTTTTATTTTGTTTTTCATATAAAAAATTGATATATGTAAATTTTTAAAACCATAATTAGAAGCATTTTTTATAACATGTTCTATTAGTGTTTTTGATTTATATTTTAGTAACGGCTTTGGGACTTCTTTTGTAAGTGGATATAATCGACTTCCAAATCCTCCCGCCATAATTACTAAACTTGTATTTAAAAGGGGTAAATTTTTATCTTTTTTTATATTCATTTTTCTAAATGTAATTAACCCTAGAATTTTTTTATTTTTAATAACTGGTATTGGCTCATTTAGTTTATTAAAAATATCTAAGATCTTATTATTTTTTTCATATCCATTTTTTAAAAAAATTGCTTTCCTATTTATAAATTTTTCGATGGATGTGTTTAAGCCACTTCCCTTAAGAAATGCTCTTCTAATATCACCATCATTTAGAACTCCAATAAAATTTTTCTTATTATCTTCTATTAAAATAATTCTTAAACCTGTGTCTCCAAGATTCTTAATAGCTTCATAAATTGTACAGTCTAGATTGAGAATTGCCCTTTGGATCTTTTTTAAATTTAAAAACATTTAATTATTCATTTATATTACTTGGAATATTTATTAATTTTTTTTCTATATCCAAAGAAATACTCAAATTATCATGATGAAATTTTTTTAGATAATTAATCTTATGCAGTAATGTCCATAATGGTCTTGACTGTAGACCATTTTTAATTAGATTTTCTACAATACTATTTCTTAACTTAATACTTGCCTTATTTAACATCACTATTTGAAGCCAGTAATTGCTTTTACAATTTTTTGGTTCTACAAAGATTTTAATATTCACATTATCTTTTAAATTAAATTTAATTTTTTTTGCCAATGCTCTTTTTGATTTTAAAAATTTTTTGAGATTTTCAATTTGTGCTAAACCTATAGCAGCATTCAGATTTGGCATTGAGTAATTGTAACCTACTTCGTCATAATCATACTTGTATGGATGTTTTTTTTTTGAAATTTTTGATAATTTTTCTATTTTGTTTGCAATTTTTTTATCATTGGTAATTACTGCACCACCAGCACCAGTGGTCACAATTTTGTTTCCATTAAAACTTAATATGCCTGCTTCTCCAAAGGTACCCACATGAATATTTTTATATAATGAACCCAGAGCTTCAGCTGAGTCTTCAATTAATCTTAAGTTATATTCATCACATATTTTTTTTATCTTATCAATTTTACAAGGATGGCCAAATGTATGTAGAACTATTATGCCTTTAATCAATTTCTTACTTCTTTTATTATAGGATAAATTATTTTTTCTTCTTACAATTTTTTTTAAATAATTTCTAAGTTTTGTCGGATCCACTCCTAACGTTGTATTCTCTATCTCAATAAAATGTGGATTAGAATTGCAATATAAAACAGAATTAGCTGAAGCAATATAATTTAATGAGGGCATCAATATTTCATCTTTTTCATCAACATTTAAAGCCTTAAGTATTAAGTGCATTGCGGCTGTGCCACTTGAAGTTAAGATTACGTACTTAGCTTTTGTAATAAATTTTATTTTATCTATTAAACGATTTCTATATGTTCCTAATGCACTAATATTTTTTTGTTTAAGGCAATTAATTAAATATTTTTTTTCATTTCCATTGAATATGGGGCTATGAAGTTGATATTTTTTTTTATAAATTTTTTTTAAAATTTTTAATATATTTTTAATTTGGCTATCTGACATATCACTTGATAATATTTACTAAACTATATAATTATCTGAATTATAAAAATTACTCTTTTTATAATCTTCTAACCATTTTACTGTTTTACCTAATCCCTTTTTAAATCCATTAATACCTTTATATTTGGGTTCCCATTTCAAAATATCTTTGGCTTTTTTATTAGAAGAATAAAGGCGCATTACCTCACTCTTCATGGGTCTAATTCTATTTTTATCAATTATAACTTTGAATTTATATCCAAAATCATTTTTTAAAACATTAATTATATTTTTAATTGAAATTTCAAAAGAATTTCCAATGTTTATTGTTTCTCCAAAAGTTTTTTTATTGTCTATAGCTTTTAAAAAAGCTAATGCAGTATCCTCAACATATGTAAAATCTCTTGTTGGCGTTAAATTTCCAACCTTTACATTTTTCTTATTTAATATTTGTGAAAGAATTGTAGGAATTATTGCTCTCATAGATTGTCTGGGGCCAAAACAGTTAAACGGTCTCAAGATTGTAACAGGAAGATTAAAAGATCTATAATATGACAAAGCTAAATGATCTGCAGATATTTTACTTGCTGCATATGGGGATTGAGCATTTAGAGAATGGTTTTCAAATATTGGTATTTTTTTTGCAGAACCATAAACTTCACTTGTTGATGTAATTATAACTTGAGAAATTTTATTATTAAGAGCGCAATTTAAGATATTTAAAGTACCCTTAGTATTTGTATCAATATAACTTTCAGGGGCATGGTATGAATAAGGAATTCCAATTAATGCAGCAAGATGTAAAACTATATCAATTTTTTTTGTATTATTATGAAGAAAATTATAGTCTCTAATGTCACCTCTAATAATTTTAATATTTTTTAATATTTTTTTATCCAAACTATCTAACCAACCATTTGAATTTAATGGATTATAATATGCCATGGCTGTGACGTTAAACCCATTTTTAACTAATTTTTCAACTACATGGGAACCAATGAAACCACAAGCGCCTGTAACTAAAATATTTTTCATAGAATTACTTATTAGCTTATTGTTTAATCTTTGCAATAAAAAGTAATCTTTCTTTCATAAAAGCTTATATAATATTCTTAATATTTTGTTTAATAAGACAGGTTAAAATAAAACATAAATTCTATTCGTGATATAAAATTACGTAAAAAACTAGCTGCGCTGAAATAAAAGCTATAAAGCAAAATCAAATACAGCATAAAAATATAATTTGAAAATATTTTCATTGAATCCAAAGCTCTATTCAAAATAATTTGCAGATTAATTAAATACATATATTCATTATATAAGCTTGTTTATGTTTATATTTAAATAAATTATGATAAATATCAAAAATTATGAAAAAAAATATTTATTTTCTTATCGAAAATATTAGAGAACTTGAACCAAAAATACTTTTAAGTTTGTTTGCCGCAAAGAAAGGTATGGAAGTTGCAATTACCAAAAAAAGTAGATTGTTTGAAAAATTACACCTCATAAGACCTGGAATTATTTTTTTGAAGAGTTTTGGCAGAAATTACGATCTTCATTTAAAAAAAATAAATACTTTTGGCCACATACTAACTGGCTTTGATGAGGAAGGTTTGCAATTAAATGATGGAAATAAATTAGTGGGAGATTATAGATTTTCTAAAAATATCATGAATAACTTAAGCTGTATATTCTGTAATGGAAATTATGCTAAAAAAATTTATATGAAATTTTTTAAAAAAGAAAATAAAAATATTGAAATAATTGCTAGTGGTCATCCTAAAATAGATTTATTAAACAACATATCTTTAAAATATTTCTCAAAAAATTTAAAAGAGATAAAAAAAAAAAATGGAAAATTTATTCTGATAGCTACTCAATTTCCCTTTTACAACATGAACACTATAGATTTAATTAAAAATCCTCAATATTCTCCATGGTTAAACATGAAAAAAGTTAGCTATAAAAGCAAAACTTCTGATTCATATAAGAATCATTTTAAACATTTTTTACCTCAAGAAAAAAATTTTTTAGAATACTTAAAATTATATAATTATTTAAATAAGAATTTTCCAGATATAAAATTTTTAATAAAACCCCATCCTGCAGAAAATCATAATTATTACAACCAAATGATAAAAAAAAATAAGTTTTCCAATATACAAATTTTAAATATAACCAAAAGTATAATACCTTATATTCAAGCATCTGAAGCTCTGATAGCTTTCAATTCAACTTCTTTGGTTGAGTCATTTATTTTAAAAAAAACTAGTATTAATTATATACCCCATAAGGATAATTTTTCTGAATTTAAATTACCCAAACTACTTTCAATAAATTCTAATAATCTTAACACTATTGGGAAAATTTTAAAAAATAATTTATATAAAAAACGAAATTATGTTTCTAAAAAAAATATAAATGCAGCAAAAAATATATTAAAAAATTTGACTGCTGGTGACGCTGTAAGTACAATTATTAAAAAGATTATGTCGATTGAAACAAATCCATATAAAATAGATAACAAAAATCAAAATTATATAAATTTTATTTATTTTTTTTTAAAAACGAAGGCAATTAGTTTATTTAATTATTTTTTTTATCGAAACAAAATGTTATATAAAGTTCAAGTTGACAAAAGAGAGGGGCTTAATAAAGCTCAAATACAAGCTAAAGTAAATGATTTATCTAAAATTATTTATCCTGGTACAAAATTTATAGTTAAAGAGAAATATTATGGAATATATTATATTGAAAAATTCTAACCTTAAAAAAATAAATAAAAATTAAAAAATAGAAATATTACATTGAAAAATAAAACAATTATTTTAGCATTAGTAGCAGCAAGAAAAGACTCAAAAGAAATCAAAAATAAAAATTTGCTGAAAATTGGAAAAAAATCAATTGTAAGTATCGCAACTAGTGTGAGTTTAAAAATTAAGATTATAGACTACACAATACTATCTTCAGATAGTCCTAAAATTTTAGATCTAGTTAAAAATAATAAAAAAATTTTTAAAATAAAACGTTCTTCCTTTCTTGCAAGAGACAACACGCCAATGTTACCGGTTATGAAAAATGCAATAAGTTGCTTTGAAAATAAATTTAACAGGTTAGTTTCATCTTTAATTATTTTGGATCCAACTTCTCCATTACGACAAATTAATGACGTAAAAAATGCAATTAAGATTTTTAAAAACAAAAAACTTGATCTGTTAGTGTCAGTGAATAAAGCAGAACATAATCCATACTTCAGCATTGTAGAAAAGAAGGGAAACTACTTTTCATTATGCAAAGGAAACAATCTAAATATTGGATCTCGTCAAAAAGCTAAGAAAGTGTTTAATATAAATACCGTTGTCTGGATTTACTCTAGAAAAGCGATAATGGATGGGAAAAAAAGAATACCATTTAAAACAGATGTTATTATTATACCTGAAAAAAGAACTTTAGAATTAAATACTAAACAAGATTTATCAAACATTCGAAAGCACTTAAAGGAAATCAGATAACATATACAATAAATAATCAATATTTTTAGGGGCATAAATTAATTTTCTACACAAAATGATTAAAAATAAAAATTACAATTATAAAGAAATTTTTTCACTTAAGAATAAAAAAATAATAATTCTAGGTGGATCAGGTAATCTAGGAAAAAATTTTTCTAAATCATTAACATCAGCTGGAGCAAAGATCATTCTGGGTGATTTAAAAAAAACTAATTTGGGAAATAAAATTAATTATAAATATTGTGATGTTTCTAAAAAAAAAAGTTTAGAATCATTTTTTAATACAACGGTAAAAAAAGAAAAAAAAATAAATACTTTAATTTATAACGTTTATTCAAAGCCAAAAAATTACTATAAAAAATTTGAAAATTATGACGATACTACTTGGGAAGATGTACTGGAAACTAATTTAACAGGTGCATATAGAGCTTCTAAAATTATGATTAATCATTTTAAAAAAAATAAAATAAATGGAAATATTATTTTAATTTTATCAACTTATGGAATAGTTGGCCCAGATTTATCTATTTACAAAAATTTATCTAATAAAAAAAATATTTATGGTGGGGGGCATCCCTTAACCACACCAGCATCATACACAACATCTAAAAGTGGGCTTTTAGGTTTGATGAAATATTTGGCCACAGCTTTTGGTAAAGATAATATTAGAGTTAATGCTTTAACGCCTGGAGGTGTTTTTGATGGTCAAGAAAAAAAATTTGTTGAGAATTATTCAAAAAAAGTACCATTAGGTAGGATGGCAAAATGGCACGAATATAATGGTGCAATATTATTTTTAGCCAGCGATGCTTCTAGCTATATGACGGGTTCCAATCTTATAGTTGATGGTGGTTGGACTGCATGGTAATAAAAAAAAATAAAAAAATCATTCTAATTACAGGGGCTAGTTCAGGTCTAGGTAAAACTATTGCTAAAAATTTATCGCTTGAAAATTTTCAAATAGTAGTTTGTGCAAGAAATTTAACTTTACTAAAGAAAGTGTATAAAAAAAACAAAAATGTATTTTTTTCTAAAGTTGACGTTTCTTCTGAAAAACAAATTAAACAATTTATTAATAATATTTTAAAAAAATTTGGCAAAGTTGATGTTTTAATAAATAATGCTGGTGAAGTTTTTAATTGTAAATTTGAATCGATAAAATCAAAACAATTAGATAAATTATTTAAAACAAATTTATATGCACCTATTTTTTTTATTAGAGAATGCTTACCAATAATGAAAAAGCAAAATTTTGGCAGAATAATAAATATTTCATCAGGCGGGTCAGTAAATTGTGCCAATAACTATTCGGCATATAGCGCTAGCAAAGCTGCCCTTAACACAATAGCCAAGTCCCTTAAAAATGAACTAAATGGCTATAATATAAAAGTTAATACTTTAAGCCCTGGGCCATGTAAGACTAAAATGTTCCCTAAGAATAAATTATCTACATCTTTATCAATACCAACAATCAAATATTTAATTAATTTAAAGGAAAATGGACCTTCTGGAAACTTTTATTGGTTTATGAAAAAAATTAAAATAATTCCAGAATTAAAAATTGATTGGGGAAAACCTAATAAAATTAATTAGATGATAATAGTACCTCAAAAATATTTTGCTAAAATAAATAACCTAAGTATTAATAAATATTTAAAAGCTGAGCTAATTTCATTATTTTGCAGAATAAATACATTAACTATAATTAAAATAGCAGGCTCAGGTCATATTGGAACAAGCATGAGTGCCATGGATTTATTTGTTTGGATAAAATATTTTCAATTTCCATTAAATAAAAAGAATATTAAAGATAAAAATAGAAATATTTTTTTTTCTTCAAAAGGACATGATGTACCTGCTTTATACAGTGTTCTATATTCTCTTGGGATTATTAAGATCAAAGAATTTTTAAAGCTAAGAAGAATAGATGGATTAGATGGCCATCCCGACATATCTGTTAATGGAATAGAAGCAAACACGGGATCTTTAGGAATGGGAATATCTAAAGCAAAAGGTATTGCTTGGTCAAAAAACTATTTAAAACAAAAAGGTAAAGTAATAGTGTTAACAGGTGATGGAGAATTCCAAGAAGGACAAAATTATGAAGCTTTACAAACTGCAAGTCATCAAAAAATTAACAATCTAATTGTAATAATAGATCATAATAAAATTCAAAGTAGTCAATTTGTTAAAAATATAATAACACTTGGTAATCTGAAAAAGAAAATATCATCTTTTGGTTGGCACGTAGAAAGGTGTAATGGACATTCATTTCGTGACTTAAATAAAATATTTAAAAATTTTGAAAAAATAAAGAATAAACCAAAATTATTGATAGCAGACACAATAAAAGGGAAAGGAATTCACTCAATAGAGCACCCAAATTATATGAAAAAAAATAAATTTTATAATTGGCATTCTGGAGCTCCCAAAGATAAGGAATATAATGATATGATGATAGGATTAATTGAAGAAACAAAAAAAAAATTAAAGGATAATAAAATTTTAATCAAACCATTTATGAATGTTAAAAAAGACTTAATTGGTAACAAAAATAAATCATTAGATATTCATTGAGAGTAAATAATAAAAGATTATGAATATAGATAAAAAAAAATGGGTTACTTTTTCTTTTACAGAAAGCTTAATTAAAATTGCCAAAAAAAATAAAAAAATTATAGTATTGGATGCAGATTTATCTGATGACCTAGGTTTAAATAAATTTTCAGATTTATTTCCAAAAAGATTTATTCAGAATGGTATAGCAGAACAGGATATGGTTTCCATGGCTGGTGGTATTGCTCTTAATGGCTTGTTACCTTTGGTCAATTCATTTGCATCATTCATGACGGCTAGGGCAAATGAACAAATTTATAATAATGCAACAGAGCAAACAAAAATTATTTACTTAAATTTATATGCAGGCTTATTACCTGCAGGAGCAGGTAAATCTCATCAAAGTTTAAGGGATATTTCCCTACTATCTTCAATTCCAAACTTTAAAATTTATCAGCCTTTAAACCATAAAGAGGTAAATGAAATATTAAAACATTGTGTTTTAAAAGAAAAAAATAACTGTGCAATCAGATTAAGTATTGGCCCTCCTCCAGAAGAAATTTATAAAATCAAAAAAAATTTAACCTTTAAAGATGGAAAAGGTTTTAATCTTTCTAATGGAAAATCTGTTATAATTTTTGCGTACGGTCAGTATATTATGAACGAAATATTAAGAGCAAAAAAAATTTTAGAAAAAAAAAATATCTTTCCAAAAATAATTAATATGTCTTCTTTAAATAAATTTAATGTTTCATGGCTTAAAAAAACAGTTATAGGTTATAAGCATATTTTTAGTATTGATGATCACAATGAAGTAGGTGGTTTGGGTGACAATTTACTTTGTGAGTTAAATAGAAATGATTTATTAAAAGATAAGTCTTTTTACAAAATTGGAGTAAATAATTTTCCTGAATGTGGATCTTCAGATGAGGTTTTAAAGTATCATAAATTAGATTTTAAATCTTTGAGCCAAAAAATAATTACTAAAATAATTTTATGAAAATAAGGATTAATAACAGGGTTATTTCAAAAAAATCTAAACCTTTGATAGTTGCTGAAATTGGAATTAATCACTTTGGTTCACTTAAAATTGCAAAAAAAATTGTTGATAAAATTAAGAAATCTGGGGCTGAAGCTGTTAAAGTACAAATACATATTCCAGAAGAAGAAATGAGTGAAGAAGCAAAATATATTATACCAGGAAATTCACATTTAAGTATTTTTGAAGTAATTAGAAAAAATTCATTAAGCCTTTCTGATGAACTTTTATTAAAAAAATATATAGAGAAAAATAAATTGATATATATCGCTACGCCTTTTTCCTTTAAAGCTGCTAAATGGCTTAATGACAACAATGTTAAGATTTTTAAGATTGGATCGGGTGAATGTAACAATCATCCTTTAGTCAGATATGTCGCTTCATTCAAAAAACCAATGATAATTAGTACTGGAATGAATACAATCTCTAGTATTAAAAAAACAGTAGATATAGTAATAAAAAAAAAAATTCCTCATGCTATACTGCACTGTGTTAATCTCTATCCCACTAATTATAACCTTGTAAGACTATCAAGAATAACAAAGTTAAAAACATTATTTAAAAAATCAATAGTTGGTTATTCAGACCATACCACAGGGCTAGATGTTTCAAAAGCAGCAATAGTATTGGGTGCAAAAATAATCGAAAAACATTTTACATTGAATAGTAAAATTAAAGGGCCAGATATTTCATGCTCAATGGACTCAGATGAGCTCAAAGATTTAATTAATTTTTCAAATATAATAATGGATGCAACAAGTGGAAATAGAGATTTTTTAAAAGAGGAGAATGTGACTCGAAAATTTGCGTTTCACTCCGTTGTTACAAAAGAAAATATTCAAAAAGGAGAAAAATTTAGTTATAAAAATTTAACTGTTAAAAGACCTGGTACTGGTGCGTATCCTGCAAATAAAATATACTCTTTAATCAATAAAAAAGCTAAGAGGTTTATTAAAAAAAACCGTCTAATTCAAAAACAGCATGTCTAAAAAAAAAATTATATTTGTAACAAGCACAAGGGCTGATTATGGAAAACTTAAATCTATAATACTGAAACTTCAAAAAGATAAAAAAATGATTGTTAAAGTTTTTGTAACTGGAAGCCACAATATGAATTTATATGCAAAAACTATTGGAGAAATAAAAAAGGATAAAATTAAAAATTTAAATATATTTAAAAATCAAGGGTTGTCTACCTCTATGAGTAAAATACTGATTAATACGATTAGAGGCTTTTCAAATTATATTGAAAAAGAAAGACCAGCATTAGTTATATTACATGGTGATAGAGTAGAACCACTAGCATGTGCAATTTCGTCTTTACTACTAAATATTAAAATAGCTCATGTTGAGGGTGGAGAAGTTAGTGGAACTGTAGATGAAATGTTAAGACATGCTATATCGAAATTATCTCATATTCACTTTGTATCTAATAAAATTGCTAAAAATAGACTTTTACAAATGGGTGAAGATAAGAAAAGTATATTTGTAGTTGGTTCACCCGATGTTGACTTGATATTAAGTAAAAATTTACCCAATCTTGATACAGTGAGAAAACGTTATGGAATAAATTATGATAAATACGCAATAAGTATACTTCATCCTGTAACAACAAATATAGAAAATGTAAAACTTGAAAGTAAAAATTATTTTGAGGCCCTCAAGCAAACTAAAGCTAATTATGTAGTGATTTATCCTAATAATGATTTAGGATCTAATTATATTTTTGACCAAATAAGAAAACTTAAAAACAAACCAAATTTTTCTGTTTTACCCTCTTTGAGATTTGAGTTTTTTTTGACATTGTTAAAAAACAGCTCTTTTATAATAGGTAATTCAAGCTGTGGAATTATGGAAGCACCTTATTATGGTGTGCCAACAATTAATGTTGGAAATAGGCAAAAAAACAGACTTAAGTCAAAATCATTAATTAACATTAACTTTGCTAAAAAAAAAATTATTACTGCGATTAAATTTGCACAACAACATAAGACTCCTAAGTTAAAATATTTTGGAAATGGAAAGTCATCATTAAAAATTAATAAGATAATTAATTCAAAAAAGTTTTGGGATGTTCAATTGCAAAAAGGATTTATAGATTTTATAAAATAATTACAAATACGGTAAAATTTAATCATCCTACCTATAAATAGATTACTTTATTTTAGCCAAAAATAATAATTGCCCATGAAATAAAGAATTCATTATTTTTCCTGAATTGTAATTTATAGAATATGTTTTTATAATTTTAAATCCAGCTTCATCTAAAATATTAGAAAATTCCTTATATGTAAATAAATGTCCATTTGCTTTGATTATTCTATTATTTATTTTAATATCATATTTAGCATCACCTCTTTTTTCATTATAAAAAAAATAATCGATCAAAACTCTAATAACAACTTCTATGTAACCATAAGATAGGGCATTATGTCTGTTATTTACATCTGTTAAAAAGATTGATGATTTATACATCTTTTTTTTTATCTTTTTTAAAACTTTAACTCTTTCTGAGTTGTTTTTTAAATGGCCAAAAACATTCCACAAACATGTTATGGCATCGAATTTAGGAGTATGTATTTGGTCTAATTTCTTCATATCTAAGTTAAATAATTTAATTTTACTGTTCTTCTTAAATAATTTACACATTTCTTTGCTTGACTCTAGAGCAGTAAATCTTGAATTTTTTAATTTTTTTTTTATTATTTCAATCCTCAAACCATCACCTGATCCTATATCTAAAATTTCTTTTCTAGATCTTAATTTGGAAATTAAAATTTTGTTAACACCAGCAAGGAATTGATTTTTTTTTTTTGCAATATTGCTATAATTATTAGCAATTTGATTATAAAAATTTTCCATCTACAGATTAGATAAACCACCATCAACAAAAATATTTTGTCCATTTAAATAATTTGCATCATTAGAAACCAAAAAATTAACTAAGTTAGCTACATCAATTTCTGACGCCATTCTGTTCATCGGATTTTTAGAATTATATTTTCTTAAAAAATTTTTGTCCTGATTTCTAAAAATGCCACCAGGAGAAATTATGTTAGTTCTAATCTTTGGTGCTAAAAAAGAACTCATCCATTTTGTTAATTGAACCATTGCACCTTTGCTACAGTTATAACTTCCAGGATTCGTCATCTTAGTACCATTATATAAATTGAAATCTGGTGCTACTGATCCATATATTGAGCCGATATTAATGACAGAAGAGTTTTTTGATTTTATCATAAGTTTATATAATGTTTGAACTAGAAAAAATGGAGCAAATAAATTAACTTTAAATACTCTTTCCCATGACTCATATTTTTCTTTAAAAAAAGTAGCAGCAAAGCCTTTATCATTTTCATAATAAGCTGCATTATTAATTATGACATCGATTTTTTTAAAATTTTTATTGATTTTTTTTTTGATTAACTCAAAAGAATTTTTTTTAGAGATATCACACTCAATTAAATAAACTCTTTTCTTAAATTTTTTATTAAGTTTATTTATTGTTTTTTTGTTATTTATTTTTTTTTTATCAATCAGTATTAAATTGTAGAAACTATTACTTAATAATTTCTTAGCTATTTCAAGTCCTAAATGACCAGTTCCCCCTGTTACTACAATATTTCTATTAATCATTTTTTTAAAAGTAATCTTGCAAGCTGTAAGTCAATTTTATCATCTATATCAAGTGATCTTTCTTTAGGTATTATAATAAATCCTGTTTTTCCTTCAATAATTTTTTTACAATTTAATATATATTTTCTATTACTAACATAAATTGCAGTTGTAATGTCATACACCTTTGGTGCGTCTTGTCTTCTATAAAGTTTTTTTTGCTCTGCAAATAGTTTAATTCTATTTGATTTTATTTTAACCATGTTCAAATATGGGTTTCTGTGGCTTGGAGTAATAGCTATTAATAAATCATCACAAGATTTGAGGTAAGTTTTGATACCTCTGTCTATATCTTTAAAAGTCCTAAGTGGTGAAGTGGTGGGCAGTGAAATAAATAAATCACTTTGATCTAGTGTACTTTTGTCTTCATTAATAGCATGTTTCCATGCTTCCAATTCAGGACTTCTGTCACCTGATATTTTTTTTGGTCTTTTGATAATTTCTAAATTATATTTTTTAGCAATGTTAATTATTTTTAGATCATCAGTGGAAACTACAATTCTTTTTATATATCTACTTTTTTTAGCTTCTTTAATTGTATAATATATTAGTGGTTTACCATTTACATCTGCTATATTTTTATTTTTAACTCCCTTAGAACCACCTCTTGCAAAGATATAACATGTGAATTTTTTCATTATACTTTAATCTTTTTATTTTTTTTATTAGAGCTTTTAATTTTATCAATAAGTTTCAAAACTTTGTAGGCTGAATTAATAGTTGAAAATTGATTAAATTTTTTTGTACTATTAAATTTTGGTTGATAATTTTTAAAAGATTTGAAAAGCAGAAAATCCATTTGATATAAATAAATTTCATTACTATTTTTAAATTTTTGAAATCTAATTTTTTTACCATTTGGGCTTTTCTTATTAAAGAGTGTTAATTTTTGTTTAATAAGATCTGCATATATTGTACCTCTCTCACAAATAATTTTTATTTCCATTTTTGGAACTTGTTGTAAGAAATCTAAAGAAATTTGTATTATTTTTTTAGGATATTCAAATATCAATGTGGCAACATCCTCAACATCAATTTTTAGATTTGAAATTTTTTTTGTTATTCCAAAAATTTTTTTCGGAAATCCAAAAATCCATGTTGCATAATCTATTTCGTGACTGAGCTCTAATAAAGCTCCTCCACCCAATTTTTTTTGTGCACTTACACTTTTAGTATAATCTTTATTTATTCTCCAATCAGGTAAATATTGACCAACTTTTATATCTACTAATTTAGTTTCACCATATTTTTTTTCTAAAATTAATTTTTTAATCTTCAATAAAATATTATCAAATCTCAAAACATACCCCACCATTGTAAAATTATTTTTTTTATTTAAAAAACTTTTATTAATATTTTTAATTGAACTTTCTATTGGTTTTTCAATAAAAAATGACTTCTTTTGATTGTAAAATTTTTTATAATGATAAAAGTGTTTACTAGCAGGCGAATTAATTAAAATTAAGTCTGCATTAAAAGATTTTGCCTGCTCCTCATTTACTTCATTACTTGATTTATTATTTTTGTTTTTTGTTCTTAAGATTTTGATAATGCTTCTAGGTACTAATTTTTTTAAATTTAAATAATGTCTTTGGCCAATACTACCTTTGCTTATTAACAAAATTTTCATAATTTACTTAAAATATTTAAAGAAAAAGGGTTTATCGTGACTTAAATCTAACTTTAATTTTCTTCCAATAATTTTTTTATAATCTTCTGGAATTATAGAGCCAACAAAATATGGTCTTTTAAAATTTATATCTTTTTCTGTAATTATTTTTCCTTTTTTTAAAATATTTTTTGAACAGACAATAGATTTTCTAATCAAGTTTTTATTTCTTAATTCGCTTCTTTGTGGTTTTTTTACTCCATTTCCCATTATCTCATAATATCTTTTTAAGGTTTCAGCTAACATTTTTAATTGTACAGGATCTAGTGAGGCCTTATGGTCTGGTCCTTTCATATTTTTATCTAACGTATAATGTTTTTCAATTAAGACACATCCATTTTGAACACTCATGATTGGAGCTATTATTCCATCAGTATGATCAGAAAATCCAATTGGTAATTTTAGTTTTTTTTTCATACTTTTGATAACATTTAAGTTTGATTGTGCTAATGGTGATGGATATTCTGAAACACAATGCATAAACAATAGCTCAGCTACTTTATTTCTTTTTAAAATCCATTTTTTAGCATTCAAACATTCTTTCATAGTGCTTGCGCCTGTCGAAACAATAATTGACTTAAACTTTTTAGACATTCTTTCCAGTAAAAATTTATTAGTTATTTCTGATGAAGGTGATTTTACTGTAGTACATTTTAACTTTTCACTAATAAAATCAACACTTTCATTATCAAATGCTGCACATAAAAAACCAATTTTTTTTTTTTTACAATAGCTATAAGCTTTGAATATCCACTCATCTGGTAATTCCAAACTTTTTGCTAATTCAAGTTGATTCTTAAAATTACAATTTTTCTTTTGATAATCTGTGCTTGGTGCATATTTTGAAATCTCTAATTCTGAATTAAATCTTTGTAATTTAATAATATCAACTCCTGATGAAATACCCACATCAATTAAATTAAATAGAGTTTTTAAATTCCTGTTATGATTTACTCCTATTTCACCAATTAAATAAACTTTTTTATTTAATTGAAAATTAATTTTTTTTGAAACCAAGTCCATTTTTAACTCCTATAAAATATAAATTTATCATTCTTTTTTAAAAGATTGAATTTATTAATTATATAACTGTAGATCTCTTTATTAATTATTCTTTTTCCAATAAAAAATTTTTTTAAATCTGTTGAATTATCTCTTTTAAATTTTAACAAGCTGTCGTCTGGACTTGTAGTTCTACCACCAGCTAAATTAATATAAAAAAAATTTTTTTTTATAAAATCCATAGTAGCATCATATAAATAAAGATTTGATAATCCATAAGTTAAAAATTCTTTTTTACATACTCCCAAATGGTATGTGGCAATATTATTTGATGCAAAAAAAATACCTCCAGCAACTAACTCTTTACCTTTGTATACTCCATAAAATTTTGTCTCATTAAACTTGGCAAGTTTATCAAAATAATCTGAGTCATAATCAAAAAAACTAGTTGATTTATTTCTCTTCATAGTATCAAGATATAGATTCATAAAGTCTTTCTTTACATCATTAAAATTAACCTTGGTTGTTTTAAAATCATTTTTAATTGCTTTTCTGATCATATTTCTAGTTTTAGATGGAATTTTATTTATGAAATCAAGCTTTCCTCCTCTTAAGTCTGACACTCCAATAAGCCTATTAAACTCAACTGATGTATCTTTATGACAAATGTTCTGATTATCTAATAATGGATTAAATCTTATAAACTCAAGTACAATATTTTTATTCATCGCCCATTTATCAAATTCTATCCAGGCTTGCAAAATAAACTCTTTATTATTAGTATTAGATGCTGGTCCTAAAAATCCATAACTGCTGCTAATATCAAAATAATTTTTGTTCTTATCTATATCTAAATCAATTCGTGTAATATTAAATGGATATATAAATAAATTATTTTCATTCTCATAAACCCACATAATAGGTTCAGAATTACCATATCTAAGTTTATAAAGATCGTGATAATCTGAATGAAAATGAAAATCTATATTATCAAATTTATTAACATATTCTTTCCATTGTATTTTATTGGATAAATTAAGAGTTTGAATATTCATTAAATAAGATTCAACGGATCTTTCAATTGATTTATTTCATTTCTATTTATTATATAATCTTTGTTTAAAATATTTAATATTTTAGAAACACAATTATTTTGTCTATACGGGTTAGTAATATTTTTTATTTTATTAAGAAATCTATTGCTTTTAACATGTTCATAGGATTTGTTCATCTCCTTAATATTGAAACTACAGTCGATAACATTTTTAGTTTTAAGTCTTCCTTTCTGTCTATTACCTATGTTAATTACAGGCAGTTTATAAGAAGATGCTTCTAAAATTCCACTAGAAGAATTTCCTATCATAATTTTTGCTTTAGACATTAATTCATTGTATTTTTTTGACCCAAGATTTTTATAAAACTGAATATTTTTTTTTGAGTCCTTGTCTATCATTCTCAAAAAAATCTCACTTCCTCTTTCACTGCCCGGAGAGGTTAAAATAACATTTTCATCAAGTGAGTTCAGAAATTTTAAAAAATTCTTTATTTGATAATTATAATTTAATACTTCATAATCTGATGGATAAAGAGTCGCTATTATGAGTTCCTTACTTTTTTTGTTATTTTTTTCAAAGTTTAATAATGAAGGTTCACCAACTACAAATATTTTTTTTGTGTCGATACCAAGCAGTTCTAATCTTTTTTTATGAATTTTGTTGCCAACTAAATGTACATCAGACAGGACAGAAGTAATCGTTCTATAAAAATTATCTTTTGACCCAAAGGTATAATCTCCTCCAGAATGATGAATTATTCTTATTTTTAAATTATAAGCAGATAAAACTAAAGGTATTAATTCCCATCTATCTCCAATGATAAAAATTTTTTTTACATTTTTTCTTTTTAAAAAATTTGAAAATATTTTCATTAAATTTTGAAAAATCTTATTAGAATTTTTATCAATAAATTTTTGATTTTGAGAAAGATAATCGATTTTATAATCAATCTTAACCTTATCGTGAATTATTTCTTTAACAGTATATCCAAATTTTTTTGATAGGTGAGATCCACCAACAACTAGTTTAAAGTTTTGTTTGGAGGATTTCTTAACTTCTTTTATAATTGGTCTTACTGACGAATAATCAGACCTTGAAAAGGTGAAAATATAAATTTTGTTTTTCATTTAAAACTCTTAGAAATAAAAATTTCTACAAAAAAATTTTTATTTAGATATTTGTCAGTATAATAATTTTTATCAATTTGATTAATTTTATAATTTTTATTCATTTTTTTTAACTCCTTATATGTAAAAAAATGGCTCACACCCATGCCTTTACATGGGCCAATTTTGATATTTGTGAAGGTAGAATTTTCAATCTTTTTTCCTGTTCCACATCCTTGTGTTCTTGTTCCCCATACTTTAGAAAAGAAAAATCCTTTTTTTTTAACAACTCTATAGATTTCGTTATATGTTTTGCTTATAGTATTAAATTCATTAGCATATATTGAGAAATTATCGATCACTCCATGAAAAAAATTATCAGGCCATGGTAATGAAGAAAAGCTTCCTATTTGAAAGTTTTTTTTATTATTTCTACTTAACGACAGGTTAATTTTACTTATTGCCGTTGGTGACATATCAATACCGTATACATCAAATCCTTCTTTTTTTAAGAAATTAATATTTGCTCCAGGTCCACAACCAACTTCTAGTAATTTGATTTGATTTAAGTTTTTTTTATTTCTTTTATATCTTTTAATAAATCTTATTAAATCTTCAGGAGGGTATTCCCCCCATTTTTTTTTTTTAAATATATTTTCCCATACATTACTCATTTTTTAAATTTAACCTTTTTTCAACATTTAGAGAATTTAAGTATATTTCTCGTCTAAAGAAGCTATTTGATTGATCAAATACAAGATTTTTATATTTTTTACTTGCGGCTTCTAATATTTTTTTTCTATATTCTGAATATCCTTTTAAGGGCATTTTTAGTGTAACTGGGATGCATTTAAAGTCTGACTTAACAATTCTTGAATTTTTTTTAATAAGTTTTAATTTTTTACATTCATTCCATATTTTATTAATACTTTTTTCAGGATTTTTCCAAATTTTAGAATTTATCTTAGTGGGACATTCAACTGTTATAAAAGTATTGTTCTTTTTATCTTTTTGTTTACCATACAAGCCTCCTGCAGCAATTCTGTAGGATAAAGATTTAAGATCAAAATTTTGCAGATATGTAAAATTTTTAATATTACTTTTTTTTGTAACTAATACGTAAAAAACAACTGGAACTGAATGTTGAAAATCTTGAACTTTATTATTTTTTATTAAATTATTTATTGCTGATATATTGTCATTACACCAAAGAATTTTATCAAACTTTCCATCAGTATCTTTTGTTTTTATATGAATTTTTTTACTTAGTTGTTTAATCATATTAATCTCCTGATTTAAAAAGATTTGTACTTTTTTTTTTTGAAGAAACTGTTTGGCATTATCACACCATGCTCTCATTCCCTTTCCTTCTACTGGGTATATGGACTCTAAATCATCAATTTTACCTAATGTTTTTCTTCTAGCAGCTAAAACTGTATCTAAAAATTTGTATTTTTTTAAATTTATCATTTTTTTATCATCTAAAAATTTTAGTCTTGCTAAAGAAGTTTGGCTAATTGCTTGAGGCTCTATTGCCTTTGGGTCAATGTTATATATTTTTTTAAATATTGAAGAGAAAATTTTTGAAGCACTAACACCATATCTCTTTAAAAAAAAATCATGCAAAGTTGAATATTTAATTAAAACACTATTATTTTTATATTTTTTTTCCAATGAAAGTAGATCTTTAGTAATTTTTTTTTTATTCTCAGTAGTGATTGAAGACAAATCAGGCAGGGAAAATCCCTTTGTTACCTTTTCATTAAAAGCACTTTGTGAAATAAAATCAACATCTTCAACTTTATTTTTTAAAATACGTTTCACAAGTTTTGCTAATTTACTTGGTATTCCATCAAAAACGTGTACTCCATTATCTACATAGAAATCATAAATTTTTCTTGAGTACATTATACCACCAAAAAAAGGTGATTTATCTATCATTGTTACTTTATGTTTTTTTGATAATTCTAACGCATTACAAAATCCATTAAAGCCTGTCCCTACAATTAAGATTTTTTTCATTTATATATTATAGATTTATTTTCTATTTATAATCTATTTTTCTTTCATAAACTATTTCTAAAACAGTAGTAATTTTAATTAATATAAATTTTATTTAATATTTTTTTAATTGATTCAGGTTTGCTTAATAAATCAGTATTTATTGTTATTTTTTTATATTTTGAGATCTCGTATCTTATTTTTGAATTGTAACCAATTAAATTTTTAATCAATTTTTTTTTTGCTTTTTCATAAAGTTTTTTTGTATCTCTTTGCTCCAAAGTTGTAATTTTACATTTTACATATATCTCATAATAATTTTTACCAAACTCAATTCTCGCTAGGTTTCTAGTTTTTAACAAAGGAGAGATAACTGCTACCAATATAAAATCATACTTTTTTTGAATTTTTTTAATATGATTTATTATAGATATATTATTTTTAATAATATTTGTCCTTATAAAATTATTAGTATTTTTGTTTTTTTTTCTAAAAATATCACCATCAATTATTTTGACCTTAAAATTAATTTTTACTAACTTATTATTTAAAATTTTTGCTAATGTTGTTTTTCCTGCTCCAGACAAACCTGTGAACCAAATAATTTTTGCCATATCTTATTCTTATAAAAAAAATGTTTAATATTGATAATATTAGGATTTAACTATAGTAAATGAAATATAAATACCAATGGAAATACAACAATATTTTTACCTTATTATATTTTTAATTATTCTTCAAAGTGTAGTTGGAGTTGGTATATTGGTGGTTGGAACTCCTTTATTACTCCTACTAAACTACAATATTATAGATGTAATAAGTTTTTTATTGCCAATATCAATAATTACAAGTTTTATAAATTTATTCTTCATAGAGGTAATGCATAAAAATAAATTTAAATTTTGTTTGGATAGTGGAATTAATAAAAATTTTTTTTTATATTGTGTGCCTGGAATTTTCTTTGGTATTGTCTTAATAAAAAATTTCCAAGATTATTTAAGTTTTGAATTATTGGTTTCTTCAATTATATTAATCTCACTGCTAATTAAATACAAATTTGAACCTTTAATAAAAAATTTATCAGGTTTTTATATAAAAACTATTTTAACATTAATTGGTGTTCTTCATGGCTTATCTAATGCTGGTGGAACTTTGTTGTCACTATTCTTAACAAGTGCTACTGACGATAAAAAAAATTTATCTAGGTTTAAAATTTCTTTTTATTATTTTTTTTTAGCGCTAGTTCAATATTTAATTTTTTCATATACTTTTAAAAAAATTATCAATCTTGATCAAATAATATATATTTTACCTTTAGCTTTAATTGGTTCAATTCTTGGAAATTTATTAAATAAAATTATAAGTGAGATTGTTTTTAAAAGAAGCATTGAACTCATTGCTTTTTCAAGTTCGCTAGTTTTATTAATGAGGGGGTTGTATTAAAGGTAAGTATTTACCTTTTTTCAAGTTGAATTTTATTATTTTGATAATTTAGATATTTTTTAATATTGAGTGAGGTTAAAAAAAATTTTTCTTATTTCCTAAGCAGAAAACTTTTTTTTTAAATTCCATTCACCCCCAGGGCTTTTCTATAAGCTCAAAGTAATGACAGAATCTTTTTTTATCACAAAAATATATCAATTTTGTTAAACTTTTTAAGATTTAAACATTTTCTATTTTTCATAAAAATTAGTTTTTATATTATTCAGGAAATTATGTAATGATATTTCTTACATTACACAATTTAATACTATCTCATCTATAAAAAAATTTTTTCAGTGCATAAATCAAGCCAATTGAGCTATTAGTACTGGTCAGCTACACGCATTACTGCGCTTCCACATCCAGCCTATCAACGTGGTGGTCTACCACGGCTCTATAGGAAGAACTAGTTTTG
>Ga0209709_10000983_pt1 | contig 26849 bp, 31 predicted proteins | sample ArcticOcean_MG_C_2_FD_187435 | JGI IMG/M metagenome (GOLD analysis project Ga0209709, IMG submission 187435) | Marine microbial communities from western Arctic Ocean - ArcticOcean_MG_CB4_136 (SPAdes) (version 2) | ecosystem: Environmental > Aquatic > Marine > Oceanic | place: Arctic Ocean...
AGTTAATGTTGCGGCACTACCTAATCCTAAATTTGTTCTAGCTGTACTTGCACTTGCTAAATCTGATAAATTTGATGCTTTTGCAGCCGCATTATCGGCTTTCGTTCCTTGTGCGGCAGTAGCATAATCAGTAGAAGCTGTTGTAGCAGCAGTTCCTAATCCTAATGTTGTTCTTTGTGCTGAAGCGTCTGCGTCATCTAATAAGGCTTTACCTGCTGTGGTTAAATCATAAACACCTGCCGTTCCACTACCTGTAAATTGTATACCTTTATCAGCAGCAGATGTAAGTCCTGCAATAGCCGATAAATCAGCATCAAAGGCTTGCACATTTGAACCAATAGCTAATCCTAAATTTGTTCTTGATGTTCCAGCATTTGCAACATCTGATAAATTGTTAGCACCACTTAAAAATCCACTTGCCGTAAAAGCAGCTTGTGTCCATGCGTCACCTGATGTCCAAACAAATAATTGATCTGATGATGTATTAAAATATAACGCACCTGTAAGAAGTGCATCACCATCATTATCAACTGTTGGTGCTGAGCCTTTTGCGCCTAAAAATCTGTCGTCAAAAGCATCATAAGATGAAGCAGCAGATGTAGCACTTGCAGCCGAAGCTATGTTGGAATTTTCACTAGCAGTAGCAGAAGTTGCGGCAGAAGTTGCTGAAGTTGAAGCAGCAGAAGCTGATGTTGCGGCAGCCGTTGCTGAACCCAATATACCATCAACATATCCTTTTGTTGTTGCGTCACCTGTAGCTGTTGGTGTGTCTAAGCCTGTAACTTTATTGCTACCCATAGCAAGGTTGCCAGACAATGTACCACCACTTAAATTAAGTTTTAGTGCGTCTGCAGTATCAACATAAGTTTTTGTTGTAGCGTCATTGTTATTAGATGGTGCTTTTAATCCACTAACAGTATTAGAATTAGCGTCTATATCGCCTGTCATAGTACCACCTGCAAGCGGTAATTTAGCGGCTATTGAATTTGTAATTGTAGTTGAAAAACTAGCGTCATCACCTAATGCTGCGGCTAATTCATTTAATGTGTTTAATGCTGCAGGTGCGGAGTCAACTAATCCTGATACTTCGGTGTCAACATAGCCTTTTGTAGCTGCATCTGTAGAACCAGAGGGCGAGGCAAGTCCTGTAATTGTTTGAGATGTTGTACTATCCATATCAAGTGTGCCATTTATGGTCACATTGTTAAATTGAGAAGTACCACTTGTTGCTGTAACATTGCCATCTATTGCACCAACAAACTTAGTATTGGCAGTTATTGTTGTACCTGTAATTGCAGCTGGGGTTGTTCCACCTACGACACCATCTACTGTGCCAGTAACATTACCTGTAAGATTACCTGCAAAATTTGTATTAGCTGTAATAACTGTGCCTGTAATAGCTGCAGGAGTATTTGCACCTATAACGCCATCTATATTACCACCTGATATTGTTACACTACTGCCTAGCCCAACTGTTGAGCTTGCAGATAAAGTAGAGAAAGCTCCTGTGCTTGTACTAGAAGCACCAATAGGTGTTCCGTCTATTGTTCCACCATTAATGTCTGCTTTAGCTATAGTAACAGCTCCTGTGCCGTTAGGAGTAAGGTTTAGGTCACCATTAGTATCTAAAGTAATAATAGTGTTACCATCAAGGTGTAAATTGTCTACTTTAAGGGTAGATAATACTTCATTGCCTAAATTAAGATCGGCAAGTTGTGACATAAGTTCACGAATAGCATTATTAATGTTAGATGGTGCTGTGCCTTCAGCAACACTAATACTATTTAAGTCAGTATTATTTGCTGCGGTTGCATCAAACTGTGATATTTTCGTCTTTGCCATGTTTTCTCCTAGTTATCCGTAATTTGTTCAGTTATTGGAACTGTTACTGCTGGTCTAACAACAGTAGGTAATTCTTTACCAGATGGTAAAGTGCCAAATTTTTTATTTAAATCTTCAAAATATTTTGCCATTCTTTGACCTAATAATTTTTGATATACTTCTCCACTTTTACCACTTTTTGCAGCTAAATCAGCTAATTTTTTTGTTGCTGGTAAAGATAAAAATTTACTAATACCATACATTGCACCCATACCTAACATCATACCACCTATTCCAGCACCAGCAAAAGCTGATGCTCCAGTTGTTCCTATTAATGTCATTGGTGTTAAACCACCTATTGCTCTTAACATAGTTGACCTTTGCATAAATGTTGAAATAGACATAGCTGCATTTGGCATTACTTCTAAAGCATTTAAAAAACCTTCTAGTTTTTTTGGTGTTACATTAGGAAATCCTTCTAACAGCATTTTTGTAAATTTGTAATCGTTGCTTCCCTTACGATTAAGACCAAGCATTTCTTTTAATGCTTGTGGATTAAAATTAGCTTTTAAGATTCTTTGACCTGCTACATCTTCAACAAGCTCTTTCATCATAATTGTATCAAAATGATTTGCAGCTAATAAATTAAAACGCCAATTTACATCTTGTTTGCCAGTAGCCGTTTTTTTCTTTGTGCTTGACGATTTTAATAATTCTTTTAACTGTTTTAGTTTAGCAGGACTTTTACCTGAAAATGCAGCACTAAATAATCCTTCTAACTTTCCTGTTTCATCTAAAATACCTTTAGTTTGAAAATCTTTTGATGGACTACCTGTTACTCTTAAACCTTTAGCTCCTATTTTTTCAGAAACTAATTTAGGCATAATACCTTGTGCCGTTCCCATCATTTTTGCCCAATTTTCATGAGCCTGTTGCCTTAATCCAACTGCTTTATTCCAATCTTTAGCAGCCTGTCCTTGTAATTTTAATACATTACTACCATATTGTTTTGTTAAAATTCCTTTTTCAATAGATTGTATTAAAGATTGTGATAATTTTTCTGTCGCTGTTTTTGCACCACTTTGACCAACAGTTCCTTTATAAGCTGATTGGTAAAAATCTTTTAATCCAAAATTTATGTTTTCAAGTGTTTTATAATCAATTTTTTTAGATTTTAATTGTGGTAAAACATCATCAGCTAAATATTTAATAAATGCTTTATCTACATTTGCACCTTTTAAATCTTTTCCTTTTAATATTCCTTGTACTACTTTAGATAATTCTGCTGTACTAATTGCATTATTTTTAAAAAGAGTGCTAAAACCTGTTTCTGATTTTTTATATAATGATCTAGCCCTTGCACTCATATTTTTAAATTTTCTTGCACCAACTTTAGCTATCATTTCACTAGCTTCTAATTCAGTTATTTTTTTAGCAGGACTAAAAGCTGTTTCTGTATAATGCAACATTGATTTTCGCATTGCCTCAATTTGTGCTTGAATAGGTTTACCTATTAATGGCATACGACCTAGTGCGTTAAAAGCACCTGCTACAAATCCTCCACCTGTCATACCTATAGGAAGCTGAAAACCCTCTGGTTTAAGATTATATTTTTTATAATACTCTTTTAAGGATAAACTTTCTTTTTTTGCTTGTCTTGCAATGCTATCTTTCATACCTTTTTGTATAAATATTGTAGCACTTTGTTCATCAGGAGCTAAAGTACCTGCCAAACGACCTGCTAATGTAGAATCTAATCCAGCTTTTTCTAATTCTACTTTTGACGTTGCAACAACTTTTTCTGCACCTTTTTTTGCAGCTTCTATACCTGCTTTTGTAGGTTCTTTAAATGCTTTATATGCTGTACTAATAACGCTACCAGCACCTTTTGTTGCTAAATTAACGCCACCCATAATGGCTGTGTTAAGTACAGAATCATAGGCTTGGTCAATATTTGATTTTGATGGTAAGTCAGGATTTAATACATCACCAGCTTTTGTTATAGCATAATTTGCTGCACCATAACCAAGTGTTGATGTAATTAATGGTGCTGGAGTAAAACTACTAGCTACTGAAGCTCCTATCTCTAATGGCAACCTAACTAAAGGTGAAACTTTTTCAGGAAAATAATCTTGAGGAACAACGCCTAATGATTTAGCTTTGTCTAAAATTTTTGTGTTTGCTTCTAATTTTGTGACACGACCTTTATCTGCCATTAGATTAGCGGCTTGTTTAAATTGATTAAGTTCTTCTCTAATTTGTTTTTCTGACATATTTCTTACTCAAATGTTGTATCTAAATCACTAAAAAATATTTCTTCTGCTTGTTCTTCTGTCATTCCAATACGACCAGAAGTGTCTATTGGGTTTTCAAATAAATCATCTCTTTCACCATAAAAAGTATCGCTACCTCGTCTTTCTTGATTTAGACTATCAATTCTAATATCAGAAATTCTTACAGCCCTTCTTAATTTGTCTATTTTAGAATTTGCTTTACGCATTACTGTTTTATCATCTCTTGTGTTGGGGTCTTGCGTTAATGCTATTGCATCTTTTAATTGTGCAGTTAATGCTCCTCTTAAACCTTGATATTTTGCTAATGCTTCACCTTCTGATGAATAACTTGATACTGTACCATCAGCTTTAAATTCAGCAGGAAATTGATTGTTTACTGCTTTTTTATCAAAAACTGTTACACGACCACCAACATCATCAACTAATATACTTCTAACTAAATTAAAATAATCTACACTAGCTGCTCTTGATTCTTCAGTTTTTTTAAATAAATTTCTTGATGTAAATGGTACACTTACACTACCTGCTATTAAAGCTGCTGTATTTTCAAGACCATGTGTCATTTCTGAATTACCATGCGCTCTTTCTTCATACTCGCTTAAAATTATAGGTTTTTTACTTTCATTTAATTGTGTCATTAAATTTTCACTTGAAACATTTGTATCAATATTAGCGTATGTATTTGATGAAGTTAATTGATTTTCTATTACAAATTTATTTTGTTGTTCAACAGCTTGTAAAAATTGCTCAGTTGGTAGTTTTGCAAATTGTGCATATTGTGGGTCTTGCCTAAGATTAGCTAAATCTTCAGATTGCTGTCTAGTTTGTTGAACTTCCATCAATTTACCATAAGGATCGCCTTGTATTTGTCCTCCTATAGGTCTTAATGCACCAGCTTTAGTAAATTCATTTGCAACTGCAAGAATAGGAAGTGCTTTTTCAGAATTATCCGCTAATGTATTAAATAAACCTTTTGCTCTTTGACCTAATGTTGGTTTGTAAACTTGTTTCATTGCAGTTTGTAATTGTGGATTATTAAGCATTTGTTTTTGTAAATCTGAGGCTTTTGGAATTACAGGTTTAGTGTTTAATAAACCTTGAGTTTGTTGATTTAATTGCAAATTAGCATCAGGTGCTGGTGGTAAATTTAAAAGACCACCTGCGGTTGGTGGAGCGACTGGATTTGTTGTTGCGTTTTGTATAGCATTTAAACTTGCTAATTCATTAGAGGCATTTAATCTTGCTTCTGGAGATATTATTCTATTAGGAGATAATGCTTTTTGAACTGTTTTTAATTGTGCTTGTTTCTGTATACGCAATACTTCAGCAACGTCTTGTGGGTTATCTAAATCATAACGCTTACCATAAATTGTTTTTATATTAGCCATTATTAACCCCCCATTCCTAAGAAACTACCAATACCTAATATACTACCAACAGTACCAAGTGTTTGATTTAAAGGATTGCTTACCATTGGTGTAGTTTGAGAATTATATCCACCTGCTGCATTTGAAACTTGACCTAAGAATTGGTTTAGATTTTGTGTAGGTGCAGATTGTAAGAAATTATATCTGTCCATATTAGACATAATTTGTTTTTGAGCTTGGTCTTGACGCATTGCACCTACGCTTGCAAGATTTGCGTAATCAGCATAATCAGATTGTGCAAGATTTGGAGCTGCACCAATCATAGCATTTTGTCTGCTTCTTTCATTTTCATAATTTTGCGCATAAGGGGTTGCTAGTGAACGAGCTAACACATCTTGATTAGCACCAGAACCTAGACGACCTGCACGACTAAATGTACTTTGAACATTTTGCGTAATTGGGTCAATAACTCCTTGTTGAAAATAAGGATTGTTTCCTGACAAAAAATTACCTTGTAGTGTATTAAGTGCTTGGTTTTGTCCTTCTCTTTGTAAAGGAGAACCAGATAAAGCACGATTACCTTGTAAAGTCATAGCCATTTGTTGTTCTGGGCTAAATCCTGCTAAAGTTTGTTCTGGATAATAATTTAAACCACCACCTGTGGAATACAATCTTTGTGCCTCATTCGCTCCATATGCTAAATAGGGTGCAGCATATGCAGGCGGATTTACAGTAGAAGTTGTATTTGTAATCTGATCTTGTCCTAAACTCATTCTATATTCCTCATTGATATTGTACCTACTTCTTTATAATCTTCAAATTTTGACCACCCTCTGCGACCAACTATTTGTGAATTTTTACAACCAATAGACTTTGCCCATTCGCAAATAGGTTGTTCCATTTCTTTTAATTCTTCTAAATTTCCACCTGCTAACCAAAATCGTATAGATTTAAAGTTAGGGTATGTTACTATCTCAGTAACGCAAGCACTCTTTTGACCAGTCCATAATTGAGCATCACCTCTTGCTATTGCATAGAATACATCTTTTTCGCTATGAGAATCAATACCTCTTTTTAATGCGTCTAAAATATATTTGCGTGACTTTAACCACGACTCTTTATCCAATGATGACATATCCAAAAGCTCTTGTTGTTCCTGAACTGTTATGTGTAATAGTAAAAGAACCATTACTTCTAGCAGATACATATAAAGCACTAAGCTCGGCAGATGAATTAGATGATAAGGGCATAAATAATATTATACTATTACCACTAACACGAGCATCAGCAACTACTGTAGTGCTTGATGAGGTTGTTAAAGTAACAGAACCAGTAGAATTTAAACCACCATCTATTGTACGATTTACAACTTCTGCCACAAGTCTTGGATCGCCACCTTGATAGGGTAATTTTCTAAACTGATTATCAGCCATTTACCTTCTTCCTGTTGTTTTTGCCTCTACTTCTATTCCGCTTATATATTTCCATGTACCACTAACATTTAATCTTATCTTATGATACCTACCTTGATTTGACCTTATATTACAATAACCATCTGCATTTAAAGATGATGCTGTTCCAAAACTATCGCTATCAACTTGTCTTGAGCGACTTGATATTTGAGCTGTAACATTAGGCGTTGTTCCACCTACAATTTCTAAGTATGGAATGACATTTGTAATAACACTAGAATTACCTTGTCCTGTATCTAAATCTGACGTTTCAATTAAAGCTGTTTTGTTGTCTCCAGAAAACGTATGTATTTTATTATCTTTTGCACCGCCAAATATAAATTGACCACCAATATAAATAGAAGAATCTAATGATGCAGGTAGAGCATCTAAATTAGAGCTAATAAAATCTAGTTCTTCAAGTGTATAGTTTATTGTCATAAATGAACTTATCATTTGACAATCTAATTCTGCGTATGACCATTGGTCTATGGCATAGTTATAAATTAACAATCTATCAGGCGTATCATCATTAGATGAACCTGATGTGTAAGACCAAACAACTATTTGTTCTGTAGGGTCTACTGCTGTTGACATTCTACCTTTGTTTCTAATGGTGAAATCATCAAAGAAAAATCTATTAACTTTTTCTGCGCCTATTGGTGTAGATGTTTGTCCATCAAATTTGTAAAACCCATCATCTGATAAATAAAATACAGTTGATCCAACATTAGCTATTGAGTTAGGATAGTTACAACCAAATCCTGTTTGCACTTTGTCAAATTGAAATATAAGTGGTGTTCCAACGTAAGAGCCACGCACAATGCCTTTTTCGCATAGTATTGTTGCATATTCGCCACCCACTACACCAGTTACATCACCCATATCAAATATATCCTGTATATCGGATTGATTTGTTCCTATAGTCCAACCTGTATGTGATGCAAGGGCTGACCAGTACAATCTATTAGGGTATGTAGTTCCGCCATATTTAACATTGCCTGTAAATACAAAATCACGCACAACTGCCATATGTTTAGCCGCAGGTGCGCCTGAAATATCAGCAAACAAACTACTTGTACCATTTTGATACACTTGTAATATATTGTTATTACCAGATGAAGCTATAATAAATTTAGAATAATCAATAAACTTCCAAACATCATCATCATCTAAAGATGTGTAATTTCCTGACTTAGATATGTTTGTTAAATTATTACTTGTTTTTGTAAACTCGTATAATTTATTAACATCACTTGCAAATATTTTTGGATTACCACTACTATCTTTGGCAGCAAATATTTCTCTAATACGAGCATCAGCAGCATTACTAAATTGCGATAAATCTTGTAAACCTCTGTAGCCTTGTAGGGCAGGTATTACATTTTTAGCTATAGTAACACCACCTGTAGTATCAGGTTGGTCTGGTAGCCATTTACCAAACTTTAAATTCATTTAATTTCCCCATAAGGACTTCTTAATTCTAAACCAACACCATAAGAACCTTTTTCATCATCAATTTTTATTTGCTGTAATATTGATTGAATAAGCTGTTCATATTGTGCTGCTCTTTGCTCGTCAAGTAGATAAATATAAGCATTAAACAAACTTGCGTATAAATATAAATCTGGGTAACGAGTTAAAATAGTATTTGTTGTATTATCATCAGATAGAGCAGATACGCTTTTTTTGTATGTTAGTTCTAATGTATATGTTGAATCTGGTATTGGTGCTAAAAACAATTCTTCTCCAATAACAGAATATGCTCTTGGCAATCCTGTTGCTGTTGTTGGAAATTCTTTTTTAAGTTGTATTGGTGTTAGAAAACGTAATGTTACTCTTGGGTTATTCATAACCTTTACATTACGAATAGTTCTTAAATCGGTTGGCAAGGTAACATAAGCATTGTCGGCTGTGGTAGTTAATGATGAGCGTGTATCTTGTGAGCGTGTCTCTAATTCACGAGACAATCTTGATTCCGCTAAATCAATAAAGTTATCTATTTGATCTGTTAAATCATCTCTTGCTAAAAAATTAGCTATTGATGTTTTAAGTTCTGAATAAGTAGATATTGCCATTATATGTTTCCACCGCCTGTTCTAAAAAGTTTATTGTCTGGGTCGTTGAGCCATCTTGCCCATGCTTTTTTATTATGCTTTGGGTCGCCTAATTTTTCAACTAAATCAAAATAAAGATTAGAAGGTAGCTCGGCAACGTGTTGTTGATGTTTCTGTGTATTACCAATTAAACTTTTTGGCTTGTAATCTATGCTTTTATCTTTAGCTAATCTTAAAATATTATCTGTTTTTTGTTCTACAGTAACATGATGTTGTCCATCATCTCCGCCATGAAAGTAAGTAGTCTTTTTTTGTATAGGGTCGTAATTTAATACTTTCTTATTTGCCATTTTTCTTCCTTGTAAAAAGGGAGTAGGTTTCCCTACTCCCTATAAACACTATATTAAGATGTGCTTAAATCTGTGACCATAGCATGAGCTTTAGGTGCTTTAACAATATAAGTCCACTCGGACACAATGCTAAATTTAGTTGCATCACCAGTAGGTGCTATATCTGAGACTGAGAACAATCTGTTTGGTAGATGTCCAACTGCATAATAGTCAGAATCCATTAGGAAGATTGTGTCATTTGGCATTTGTCTGTCAATAGTAACAGATAGTTGACCAAAGTCAGTTAGATACAAACTAACACTACCAATAATTGCAGCTTCTTTTGGAGCTGTCATTGTTAGTTGGTTAGTTGCAACTGAACCTGATGATAAATCAGAAAAAGCTACTTTATTAGCTGGTGAAACAACTAGAATATCTGGTTGTCCGCCATCTGTGTATGCTTGTTTCATTGCATCATCAATTTTAGCAAGAGATAGAGCTGCATTAGTACCTGCTTTGTCAGATACGTCAGAACCATCACCAGCAGGTGTTGTAGAAGCTGATATAAGATTTACGTTAGTCATATATGAGCTAATCTTACCTGCTTTTCTTGGGTCTGATGCAGAACGAGCTTCATTTTTAACGAGAGCTTTTTCAATATCTCTACGTTGCTCAAGTCCTTTAAGAACTTTAACATAAGCTGTTTCTTTATCTCTACCTGCTTTATCAACTGAATCTAAAGTACCAGAAACTGATGCTGCTTGTACTGAGATTTGATGATAATTGCCAAGTCTTGTTGTTACAGTCGGATTCACATAAGAATAGTCTGCACCTTCTGCAGCATAATTAGTATCTGATGCTGCTGTTAGTTCTTGTACTTGCCATTCGTGGAATACGCCTTTTGTTACTTCTTTTTTCGCATTAGAAAAAATTGGTGTTTCTGCTGGATCGATACGAGTAATTACGTCTGATAAGTCCTCTCTCTCACCTATAGCATTTGCGGTTTTATATGTCGCCATAGTTTAGTCTCCTTGTTAGGTATTTTTGGTTAAAAGATAGTCCACAGCCGAATCCATAGATTGAACTGTAGAAAGTTTATTTAAGGCTTTGTCAACCTTTTGTTTTCTAAGGTCATTACTTGTAGTTGGTTTGCCACCCTTTGTCATCTTTGGCGCACGTCTGACTTTCTTTTGAACAAAAGGCTTCTCATTCTGAAGTTGGTCAAATAAATACGCTTTACGCATAGTAACAATAGCTCTGTGGTCTGATGCTTGGTTTAATTCTTGTTCAGAAAAACCTGCTCTCTTTGCCCACGTTACCATACTAGCTTTTTCAACTTCAGCTTTCTTAGCATCTTTCCATTCAGGAATTGCTTGTACTAACTTTTGTTGCTCTTGAGCCAAGTGTTTTTGAAACTCCACTTGTTGTTCTTGAGCTTGTTGTTGAGCTAACTGCTGTTGAGCAGTAGTAACTTTTGTTAATTGTTCCTTTTTATCACGCCAATCGTCTTTTTGTTTTACATATTCTAGTGGGTCATCTTGATAAAGATTATCCCAATATTCTTTTGTAGGTTCATTAGATGATTGTGATGACAGTTGTTGGTTCAACTGTTGTAAACCTTGTTGTAGAGCTTGACGCTCCTGTAAAAGTTCTGATTGCATTTGTTCAATTTCTTTACGTTGACCAGCTACTTCAGTTGTCTTTTTAGTATAATCAGATTGTCTTGAATATCCTGCGGCTAATTCGTCAAGGGTAACATCTTTATCTTCACCATTAATTTTTACAGTAAAGTATTCTTGTTCCTCGTATTCTTCAGCTTCATCTTCAGATATTATTTCTTCATCTAATTCTTCCGATACATTTTCCTCAACAGCTTCGAGTGCCTCATTAGGTTCTTCACTTGTTAGTTCTTCTGTATCTGTAGTAGAAACTTCAATTTCTTCAATTTCTGTTTCTGGTTGATTTACCTCTTGGTTCGGTTCTGGATTATCTTCTGATTCCGTTCTGTTAAGAAGTAGGCTTGCGGCTTCCGCCATGTTGATAGGTTCGTTCCCAGTAGGGTTGTCGGCTGTCATTGTTTTCTCCTGTTAGACTGCTTTCGCTTGGTCTTAGTTTGTTAATCGGTCATTGGCTAATTTGCCAGTTATGACCACACTTTCTATATGTTGTTTTACTGTGTGTAAGTTCTGCAACATCATAAAAACTTTTTCACGAGCTTCTAATTGATCTACAGAAGAATTTGACCATGCTTCATGGTATTGCTTCTCAAGAAAATCAAAAGTCTCGATAAGAATTTCGTTTCGTAATAGGGCTTCAGCTTTAGAACCCCTATCTATGTCTTGTCTTGTTTTTCCTTCATCTTCCATTTTATTTCCTTTTAGGTTATAGCTTGTTTAACTGTATGAATTTCTGGTTGATTTTTTTGAGTTGGCAACAATTCATTAATTTGGTCTAAAGTATATCCTTTTTCTAACAAAGAATTTAACTCAACTGATGTTAAATGTTGATCTTCACTTGTAGCAACAACAGCTCTATTTCCTAATAAACCCATTGTGTCAGGTGCGCCAGATTGTGCAAAATTTAACATAAAATCAGCACCTTCATTGGTATAACCTTCTGTTAATAAAGAACTTTTATAAGCATCAGCTGATTGTGCAACTTTAGTAATATTAGATAAATCTATTGTATCTTCACCATTTGCTATTGCTTTTAACGATAATAAAGTTGTGCCTTTAACTAAATCACTTGCTAACATATTAGCATCAAAACCATTTTCACCTGTGTAATAAAATCTTTTTACATCATCAGTTGAGTTAATAATATCTCCAGTTTCTGCATTATAATTTAATCTATTATCTGCAGTTTGTTCTGTTTCTTGATTGCCATAAGTTACACTTAATGGGTCACGATTACCTGTTTGCACTAAAACATCACCTTCTGTTTTTAAACCAAATCCAGTTGCAATAGTATTAATAGCAGTACCCATACCTTGTGATATCGCTGATGCTTTATCAACATTGCCTTGTTTAAATTTATCGCCACCCATGCCAAAATCTTCACTTGATGAGGTTGCTAAATCAAAACCACTAAAACCTGTTTTATTAGATGGGTCAGGTTCTAAACCTTGTGCAAACAATAATGCCATAGCAATAGGTGCTGTCATTGGATTAGTTGCAAGACCTTGTATTCCAGCAGCTCCAGCACCAGCAGCAGCTCCAGTAGCTCCAGCAGCAGCAGCAGAGCCATATGCAGCACCGCCGAAAATACCTGATGCACCAAGACCAACTGCTGTACCAAAAAGATTTGTTGGTGTTGCTTCTTCAAGCGCATCATTTAAACTTAATAAACCACCACCTAAAGATAATAATTCACCACCTGTAAATTGTGTTGCATCATTTAATCCTGAACCTGCAGCACCTAAACCTTTATTAAGAGGATTACTCATAAAGTCTGTAAAACCATCTTTAACTGTATCAAACATACCTCTTGGGTCATCAACTTGAACCATTAATTTACTAACTGGGTCATATTCTGCAAAAGTATATCCTAAAGTATCATCATAAACTTCGTAAAAAGTTCGCCCATCTTTAGTAAAAGTTTCAAAAGCAGTTGCACCTGTAGGTGTTGTTCCTACTGATTGCAAATTAAATTCACTTCCTGTATCACTTAAATTTATTTGTCCATCAATAGAGCCATCAAGATTTAATCCTCCAACCTCACCCGTTGTTTTAAATGATGAGCCAGCAACACCTGATGGAGCGGTTTTTGTTCCGCTTAAAATTGTTTCTGCATTATTTATTAAATTACTTGCTGCAACAGAACTACCTGCAATAGAACTTAAACCACTTAAAAGAGTTGTACCAAAAGCTGCATTTGTTGTTTCTATTGTGTTAGTTAAATTAGTTGCGTCATCTGTTGTAATTTTATTTGTATCAACTAATGTTTTTATAATGTTTGTAGCATTATCTTTTGTAATATAACCTGATGTTTCTTCTGTTTCATTTCCTGTTCCGCCATCAATAACATCATTACCAGCACCGCCAGTAATTGTACTTGTTAAAATATTATTTCCTGATGAAATTTCTGTTGTTTCAGTACCTGTGCCACCATCTATTGTATCATCACCACCTGCTCCATTTATTGTACCTATTGTTGTGCCGCCACCTGTATTTGAGTTAATTTCTATTGTGTTAGTACCTGTACCTCCAGTAAGGGTATCATCACCTGAACCTCCTGTAATAATTGTTCCAGTATCAATACCTCCGTCATTAGAACCGCTACCATTTGTACCGCTACCGCCATCATCACCATCACCGCCTAATAATTTACTAGCTAATAAACCACCGCCAATTACAGTAGCTAATGTGTCATCACCACCAGTTGTACCACCTGCTTGAGTAGCAAAGGAGTTCCAATAGTCAGCATCATAAGGTAATGGTTTATATACCTCCATATTAAATGTATCAGGATTAACCGCAAAACTTCTTTGAAAATCATTTTCAAGAGTTGGGTATTGGTTAAGCATATTTGTTACAAGTTGCGGTCTTTGTTGCATAACATCTAAATTTGACAATGTGTCTAATGTAGGTGTGTTTTGCAATAAACCTTGTTGTGGCACAAAATAATTAGGATAGTTTTGCACAGGTTGAAAATCATTCATAAACCCTGAATAATCAACTTGCTGTGTTGTTGGTTGAGCAGCTTGCAAACCTTTTAATATATTTAATGTTTCCTGATCGTATGCCATTACTCGACTCTCGGTAAATTAGTAGATGGGTTAGCACCTAATTGCTGTTCAAATCCTCTTAACTGTGCCTCATAACGTAGTTCTTCTTGACGTATTTGCATCTTCATTTGTAGTTCTTCACGTTTTAATTCTAACTCAGCAGCTTGTTTAGCCTTTTGCAACTCTAATTCAGCTTGGAATTTTTGTTGTTCAAATTGCATTTTCATCTCAGCTTCACTAGGAGGCGGAGGTTGCTGTGGTTTTGGAGGTGTATCTTCTGGATTTTTAAAGAATCTTGTTGCATCTTTAAATCCTGCCATACTTGCAAGCTCGGCAAGAGTATTTCTATATTGTTGCATATCTACTAATGGGTTCTCAGCACCCATTTGAAGCAGTATCTGTTCTTGTTTTTGTGCCATTTGTGCAAGGAACGCCATTTTTTCGTTAGTTTGACCAGAACCTAACCCTACATTAACTGTTAAATCATACTCATGCTTCCAGTTAGAAGGGTCTATTGGCACAAACTTGTTGTTAAGACGTATCATTTGTTCTTTCTTGCCATGATGTAGGCATAATGTAAGCACAAGTCTAAACATTTGTTTAACACCTGTTTCTGCAAACACTCTTGCAATCATTTCAATCTTACCTTGAGCAGCACTCATTTGTGCAGCAACAGCAGTAGCCGTTGTTGACTGTAGTGCATCTGCATCAAGACCCATAGACGCTTTAGATAAACCAGTACGCTGTTCTTTTATCTCGTCTAAATATTGAAGCAGGCTAAATGCGTTTTGCCCAACCAAAGGAGGCTGAAGCACCTGAACTGAGTTAGGTTGCCTCATACGAATTATACCGCCTGCTTTTGAGTTTAATAAATCATCAAGATTAACTTGTCCTTCTACGGCAGCTATACGAGCATTATTTGTAAGATATATATTATCTAACAACTGACGCATAACTGTTGATTTAATCAACTGCAAGTCCATAATAAGTTCTGCAATACTTCTGCCAACTAATCTGTGTGGCATTAATATTGGTGATAAACAGGCAAAAGGAACATGGTCAAAAGTTTCGTTTTCTACTACTTCATAAGCACTACCTAGTGTTACAACTCTGCGTAACTCAGCAATACCATCTCCGTCATAATCTGATTTAATATAAGATTCAACAACTAACACATCACGCATTGACATATCTCTTGAATCTGTTGTGCTACTATTTTCAATATCTTCAAAACGATTTGTAGTTTCGGAATTAGAATCTAACTCTGTATGTCCTGCATATTTTTCTACTGTTTCTCGGTCATAACCCATTTGTATAAGGTCACTTACTTTCATAGTTGTGCGGTGGGCTACAAAATCGGCATCTTCAATAGACGAGGCACGTTTTGATACTAAAAATTCTTCTGGCGGAATGTTGTCAATTTTTATCATACCACCATAAGACATACGTTTTACAACAACGTCATGGGAAACAGAGTAATCCGAAACAGGCATACCCATTTCATCAACACTTTCCTCACCATATTCTTCTGTGTTTTGTGATACTATCTCAACATTAGGGTCTTGTAGTAATAATGTTAGCTCATCATCTGATAGCCCAGTATATTCTTCCTCTTGGGCTTCTTCTGTCTCATCATAATACACTTTAACAACGCCAATTTTTTGCAATAATGCGTCTTTAAAGAAGTTATGCAGAACAACAAATCCGTTGTTTTGACAGTTAAGAACATAATTTGCATAAGATGTTGCTTGTTTTGCACCTTCTACATCTTCAGGTTGACGAGGCATAAACCTTACAAATTCGTCTGTCTGAGTAAAAGTACGCATAAGGCTTGGCATGATGAATTCAATAGTGTCGGCAACTTCTGTTGTAACAACTTTAGAGCGACCTTCTTGTTCGTTTCCAAACTCCTCGCCCATATAGTAATTCATAGCTGTTATGCGATCTTCACCATATTCTGAGTTATAATACCCTGATGCGCTTTCAATTTCATTACGCACTAAAGCATTAAATTCTAACTTATCCATTACTTAACCTTTTTTGGTTGTTGGCTTTTTTTCAGTTTTTTCAGTTTTCTTAGGAGCAGGCTTTTTAACTTCCCTTTCCATAGCTAATATTTGACTTCTTTGCATAATTCTAACTCACTATAATGATGAATAAAAGTAATCCGATAATACCACCTAATGCAGCATCAACGTAATCCCATGAATGGTCTTTAACGTAATTAAAAATATTTTTTAGTTGTTCCATAATTTTCTCCTAGTTTATGTCTATATTATCTGGTGCAATATTAACTGTCATTAGTTTATCAAGAAATTCGTCAGCGTTACCGCCATCTTTAAAAAAACTAAAAGCTGCTGCAGCAAGAGTAATATTACAAATGTCTTGCCAAGCTATACCTGCTTTGTGCATAGATTCTAACTCAGCAACTAAATTTACAAAAAGGGCGTGGTTCACAGGATTATCAGCAGCAAATTCTTGCTCTGGTTCAAACATAATGTCTAAATCGTCTAAGTAACCCATGAATCGTCCTTGTATTGTATTGGTTTGTTCCAATGGTGTTGGCTTCCCCTAATAGAAGCTGTAAAAGCTTGTTGAGCAAATGTTAAACAAAAAGCATCTGCTAGGTCACAACTGCGACCACCTAATCTTTTTTTAAACTCGTCTTTAGCTTCGACTTTAATTTTACCATTAGACGTAAATTTAAAACGAGGTGCTATTAATTCTTCAATAAGTTTGTCGTCTGGCATAATGCTAACGTCACGACCCTCAAACCATTCTCTTGCCCTAAACCACAACTCATCACGCAATCGCATATATTTGCTTTTAAGAGCTGGACTTTCAGAAACCTGAATGGGTCTGGCAGGTAGTTCTAATTCGGATAGCCTTGACGCTACTCCAGAACCGATACCTATACTATCTACCATAATATCTGTTGGTTTATCTTTGTAATTGCAAGATTCATATTCGTTCATAACAATACCTACTGTTTCCATTAGGTCTTTGCCTTGCCACGTTTTAACATCTTCTATTAATGTATTGCCACGTCTTTTACACAATGCCGTTCTGTCAGAACCAAAATTAGCAACGTCTAAACCCCAAATAACAGGTTCATAGGGGTCAACTGTAATATCTCTGCCTATAGAACTTTCTACCATATAGAGTGGTATAACTGTGTCATCTTCTGCTTTTGGAAACTCGCCTAATACACGCACACGAAAAACATTAGAATCTTCTCCGTATTTTATAGACATATCTTCAATAAATTCTTCTGATACTTGTGATGAGTCAGAACAGCCTACAGTCATCTTAGTCCATCTATCTCTCATACTATTAAAAGCATTAAAGAAATATCCTGATGTACGAGTGGGGTTGCCAGTCATAACAACTTTAGCACCTGACGTTGAAAGCGATCCTTCGCCTACTTCAAATATCTTATCATCTACTCCTGATGCCTCATCAATAATAAACAAGAGGTTTTCAGAATGGAAACCTTGTAGAGCTTCAGGGTTTTCTCTACGAGACACACGAGCCACAGCATACGAATCTGTCGAACCTGCGATATTAATTTTATCAGACTTCATATCCATTTGTGAATAGAAGGATTCTGGCAAGCGTCTAGCCCATTTCTGTGCTTCAGCCCATAGAACATCTGATAATTGGTGGGCAGTATTGGCGGTACAGACAACCTTGCAAGGGTGTCGTGTAAATATCCACCATAGTATTAGCCAAGATAAAACTGCTGTCTTTCCTACGCCATGCCCCGACTTGACAGCACATCTTGGATTTTGCATGACGTTTTGTAAGAATTCTTTTTGCCATTTTTCAGGTTTTACTTGCAACATTGTTTCGACAAACATAACTGGGTCTAATGCCAGTTCAGCTAGTATATCCGATAATTGTTCTTTGCTCATATAACACCTTGTGAAAAAGGGTAGGTAAAATGGAAATAAAACCTACCCTTCCCTTTCGGTAATGAAATAATCTCGCTGACGTTCGTTTTTGTTTTGGGGAGAGTTATCTAAGAACAACACAATTATTTCATATGCTTGCATTGTTCGTGATTTCTCAGGACTTGTCAATATATAGAAAAAAATTTTTTAGCAGCACCATATATGGAATTTTTTTAAGAGAGGGGGGTATACATATATACAGGTATAGGGCGTGGCACAAATTAAAGGGGGGGGTCAATCGCTCTTTATATCTATAATATTATTATCTATTATAACGGCGTCAGCTTGCTTTATAGAGGGGGTTTTATAATCTTTAATTCTATTAGCTACGTCAGTTAATGCGCCTGTAAACGTATCAGAAGCCGTTAATTTTAAGGTATCGTTTTTCGGAAAGAGAAAAGCAAGTTTATTAATATTCAATATATCTTCCTCCAATGCTTTTATTATCATATCTTCAAGATTGTTTTTTTTACGTTCAGATAATACCTCAAGCGATCTTGATAAACTACGCTTCAATATTTCTTCAGCCTTTTTTTTAAATGGACTGACGCTATTCTTTGATCCGATTGGACGCCCCCGCTTTCTTTTAACTGCCGCATTTTCAAAATTGCCGTTGCCGTTGTCTGCTTCTGCCATCTTTTCACCTTTTAAATATTCATAACTCGTTGATATAATTAATAGTACATTTATTTATTTTATCAATATATTTATTTTATTGCATAAAAAAAGAGGGTTAAAAACCCCCTTTAATTAATCTTATATATTTAATGCCTCCAATCATCTTTACAAGAATTAAAGCCCTCAATAAAACCCAATAAAGTTTTTAGATCATTAAATCTTTTAAAATCAGAAACTCCACCAGATTTTAAAAGAATATTTATTTCATGACAATAATGAGATTTACCAATTCTTACTTCCTTAATATCATCATAAGAATATTGTCTAATCCCGTTTTGTTCTATCCAGTCAATAAATTCTGCAATTTGGGAAGCATAATAATATTTATTACCTCCTTGTAATCTTAATCCATGAGTTTGATTAAGATTTTTACGGAAACTTAATTCATGCCTTTCATCTATTTCTTGTTCGTTTAATAGTCGCCCTCGCTTTTTTTTAAGAGAAATGGGTGTAATATTTTCTCTTCTTCTGTCATTAAGTTCATTTAATCTGTCATTTTGTTTTTGTGTAAATTCCATTTTATTTCTCCGAGTTAATTAATATATATATGACATTATATGATAATATATTAATAGTCAATGGCAGCAGCTAAAATAATTTATTTTTTTTTATTCTTTATTTACTTGCAATTATGTTTTGTTTCATTTAATGATATAAATATAACTAACAAAATGGAGATTATTAAATGAAAGCAATAGCACCTACTGAAGAAATAACAATAAAACATTATGACAATGAATCGCATGGATATGGTAAAATCAGCAAATACGATTTAAAAGGTTTTAATATACCTTTAAATAGTTTTTCAGATTTTAGTTTTTATAATACTGCTGAAGCTTGTTTTTATCTTGAAGAAGATTGCGACCTTACAAAGCTAATAAATTTACTAAAGGATAAAAATATAAAAGTAAATTTTAAAAATGAATATGTAAATTATGAATACTTTCATAATAATAATGAATTTATAAGGGGTTATATAAATGACTAAATCAGAATTATACCAATATGTATTTATTATTTTAATATCAGTATTTATTTATATTGAATTTATAGGAGCGTAACCAATGGATTATTTTTTAATAATATCTTTTATATTTATAGTAGTAATACCAATTACTTTTTCAATCTGGTTTGCAATAGACCAAATCAAAAATTATTAATGGAGCGTAAAAAATGGATAACTTAAACTTAAACAAGTATGCAATGAAGAAATTTAAAAAAGAAAATGATTTAACTGACATTCAAATAGATTTTGGTGGATTTTATCATTCTCATCACAGCGATATAATTGATTGTGATATAGATCAATTTGTTGAAAATTTATTAGATGAAAATAAAATTAATGAAGAAAATGTAGACGATATTTATTATGATATAGATTATAATAATATTCATAATCAATACATAAAAAAATATTGTTCATTTTTAGAACAAATAATACATGATGAATTTAATATTAAAATTGATTTTGTGAATATTAGTTTAAACAGTCCAAGAGAATATAACTTTTCTACTGACGTTATTTTATGTGAAGTTGATAAATATAAGTTACAAGATTTAACTGATAAGTTTTTAAATCATTCTGATTGGAGTGAGTACAAAGATTTATTTTTAAATCATGTTACTGAAATAACTACTTTTAGAGATGGATATATGCCTTATTATACCTATAATGAAATAATGAATAATAAAAATAATATGTTATTTACTCAGATATTTAATTTTCTAATTAATAGTAGTCCATTCATAAACGAAAATTTATATGATATAGAATTTTATGCTTCTGAGTATGTAAATTATGAAAATGGAGATATAGCATAATGACTAAATTAGAGATCGGAGAATTGATATTTGTATTAACAAGTCTATTTATACTTGTATACGTCATATAGATACCCTTTTAAAACGAATTTAAAGCCCATACAGAAACATTTTATAGGCTTTGGATATAGTGAGTCAGAATTATAAAAAATGGAGCAGAATGATGGCACAATTTAATATAAACTTTAGTTTAACAAGAGACAATGATTTAAAAAGTGATGATGAATTGTGGTTTGATAAAGAACATATATCTAATGAAATTAAATCATGGTTAGAGGATTTGGATTTTGAGGTTAAGGCAATAGAAATAAAAGAAAAAAATAATGTACGTTTGTACTATTAGAAAATTTAGAAAAGGAGCAGAATGATGGTTAGTAATGAACATGTATTAACTTATAAAGCGCACAAAGATAATGATTATTTAAATGATTTATTATCTAACATGAACCAATGCACAGAAAATTATCATGAGTGCGAATTTACACCTAAAGAAAATTATTTTGTTGAATTGCATTATGCTAAAGGGAGAGAAACATATCCTAAGAAAAATTGTCATGATTGCGATACAGACGAACATTCTGAATATATTTGTATAAAATGCGAAGTTAATCAATCAATGGGGATAGAATGATGGATATAATCTTAAATAAAAATTATTGGGATTGTGAATGTTTATCAAATTATATCCATAGTAAAAAAGAATTAGAGTGTAGTAAATGTAATTCTTTAGCAGATGAACAACCTGATAGCCGCCAAAATGAAATTAATGGAAAAGAATAAACCTATATAAAACCATAATGATAAGCTAAAATATCTAAACACTGCTTAAACTTCTTAAAGGGTGTTTTTTTATTGGTTAAACGTAAGCTTATCTTATTGGCTTCTGATAATGTCATATTATCTAATACAACGTATTCAAAGAATTTAACCATTTTATAGGGAATATGTTTTCTTGCCGCCTCATATTGCAATTTACAGTTTATAGCATTTTCTGATATTTCAAGTGGATTATGAGTTTGAGATCTCTCTTTATAACTAGAAATAACTGATGGGTGAGAATGACCTTTTTTATAATTCATATAATATTTTGTACCAGCACTATATTGTGAGTTAGAAATATCCTTTCTAGATAAATATTTATTTAATATATCACAATCAACATTCTTTAAAATGAAAGTACCAGCTTTAGCAGTCTCAAGATATTTATAGTTACCTTTTTTTACAGTCTCAGCAGTTGGCAATATTATTTCATTTTTAGTAGCTTTCAAATTGTAACCCTGTAATATTTTGTATTTGTTTAAATTCATAATCATAACGTGCCTTTCCAAAAATTGCCTTATTTGGATTATTAGCTATATAAAATATCGTATGGATTACAAATTTCTGACTATTTGGTAAATATTTTTCTAATAAAGTAATTTCTTTATCTTCAATAACTATATGTTTATTTACACCTTTAAAATTTAAACTTTTTAAACAACCAGTATCAGGTTTTAAAGTATTGTTATAATCTAATTGATGCTTTTTAAAGATATATAAACCATTTGGCATATATTGGCTTTCATAATTGACAAACCAATGCTTAAAATAGCCCTTACAGTAATCTAAAAGTTGTTCTTCATTGCAATTTAATAAATCAGATGGAAGATTTTTCAATGTTTCTTCAACCGCACTTTCAATAAAAAATTCTTTGTCCTTACTTTTCCAGATTTTTCCATAATGCTCGATTACTTTTAAAATAAAATTCTTATAGATAATCTTTTCTTTTATATCGTGAGTTAGAATTGCAGATAGAATATCTTTTGTATTTTCCATTCCTTGCTCTAATACGTCTTTTGTAAAAACTTTTTTCTCAGCAAGAGATAGTTCAATTTTAGGATTTTTATTTAACCAGCGACTAAATGCCATTGAATATGATTTACGTTCCTTTTTTTTATCTAAATGCCATTTTTTAAATATTTCATATTGTTCGTTAATATCAATATCATTTTCTTTGCACAAGGTTTCTTGTTTATGAGTGAATTTTAATTTTAATAATTTATCGAATGTATTATCTACCATTATATTTATTTCCATTTTTTTATGTTCCCTTTTATTTAGTTTAATTCAATTTAATTATATTGGGTATCTCATAGTTAAGAATGATTATTAAGTAATTATTTAAATTTTTCCCCATATTTTTCTGTAAACTCTTGTTTTCTTTTACTTTTTGCCTTTTCGTTCCATTTCAATCTACTCTCATATTTAGCCCATAATTTACTCATATAGTTCAAAATGTGTTCAGAATTTACATATTTTTTGATACAATTTTGTTCATTTTTTGTAATAATTTGTATAAAATTTGGATTTATTTGTTCAATTTGACGTATTTTTTCTTCTGATATTTTAAAGTTTTTAACAACATAATCTAGTGGAATTGGATTGCCACCAAGCCCCCAAAAATGGATATAGATCGGTAATATTTTTTCATAATTACGTTGTCCAATGTCTGCTCGTAATGATTTTAGAGCGTCTGTTGGCACGTTAAAAAATGGTAATTCTATATTTTTATCCATTATGTAATATCATCTATCATTGTAAAATTTGCAATAGGTATTTGTACGACTGTTCCAACATCACGTTTATCATTGCGATAATTTATAGGTTGATACCATAATGTTTTTTCATCTTCACAATCAACATCTTCAAAATCAATCCACCCTGTTTTATTATCGCCTTTCCAACGTACAAGAAATATTACAGGCTTACCCCAATTTTTTCTCAATCGTTTAGCATAAGAAAATTTATTTAAACTGCATATTATTGTTGGATAATCAGTAGATTTAGCATTTCTTACTCTTATTTCCACCCAACCAGCGATTGATCCTTCTCGCCACATTGAATAGTCTATTGGGTGATAATTTGGTTCTTTCTTACTATTACAACGCCATTTTAAATTAGCTATTTGTATTAGCCTTTCTTCATTTTCTAAATCTTCTTTATCCTCATAAATGCGATTATTCATATTATTGCCTCATAAATTTATAAAAATCATTTGGAGTTACTTGTCCGTTAGTAATCCTGTAAATTAATTCCATTTTATCAGGGCGTGGGATTACATTCCGCATATAACGATAAACATTTCTGTGATGAGGTTCGTCTATCTTTTGTGCTAAATCCTCAATACTCATTTTTTTTTCTTTAATATATTCGTTTAAAGTCATTATCTACCACCCAAAAAAAGAAGTGCTGCAATTAATAAAACAGCAAGAGCTATTCCAAACATATTATTTTTTGATGCTGGTTTTTCTCCATAGGCTTCATTGTGTGTTGTATTAGGATCGTCTTTGATGTAATGCCCAGTTTTTGGATTTCTTGCTCTTGTTCTTTTCTTGCTAACCTTAGTTGTTTTTGCTTTCGCCATTTTAATCTCCATAATTATTTCTTTTAAAGATAATTCTATTCTCAAAAAATGTCAAACAATTATTTAGAGGTTCACTTTATCCCCCTCTAAATATCTTGCTTTAGGTTTTGAAATCATTAAAAATCAAATCTATGTTGAAAGAAACTTTAAGAGCATATACAATAGTGGGCTTGGCAATATTTGGTGTTATGGGGTTAGCCTTTGCTGAAGATAACACAAATGTAATCACAAATACGACAACAACAACTTCTACTGTAAATTCAAACAACAGCAATACCAATGTTAATCAATCAACAAATAATAACACAAATTTAAATACGAACAACACAACTATAAATCAAACAACTAATTCAACATCAACTAACAACAATACTTCTGTTAATACCAATACCAATACTAATAATTCTACAAATAATTCTACGTCAGATGTTACTAGCAATATTACTCAAAGTGTTACAAGCAATATTAATCAATCAACAGATAACACCTCTTTAAATACAAATAATAATACCAATGTTTCGACCTCATCTAATTCCTCAAGTGTAGAAACTAAAAACGAAAATATTAATTCATCAGTAAATAATAACAATAATAACAATGTAAATAACAACAACAGCAATTCTCGTCAGGTTGTAACACAACGTATTAAAGGACAAGTAAGTTCCGCTATTGCACCCTCTATTAATTCATATAGTCAGTTAGTATGCACATCAGGTACTTCAACATCAGTACAAACAAATTTATTTGGTATTGCAAGCGGCAGAAGTGTTATTGATCTTAATTGCCAAAGGGTTTTGTTAAGTCGTGAATTAGCAAGTCAAGGTATGAAGGTAGCCTCTGTATCACTTCTTTGCCAAGACAAAAGAGTATTCAAGGCAATGATGATGGCTGGCACTCCATGTCCTGTAAATGGATTAATTGGAGATGAAGCTAGAGCATATTGGATTTCTAATCCTGAGATCCGACCTGACTGGGAAGATATAAAAAAAGAATACAAAGATTTAAATGCCAAAGTTTATAAGAAAAAAGATTTTTGTCGTAAATTTAAAAGTCATAAGTTGTGCTTAGACTAATATTTTTATTATTATTTAGTGTTTCTGCTCAAGCTAATGATCCCATATTTACAGTCGGAACAGAAAATATCATGGATATATCGACTACTGGTGCTGCTTTAAATCTTCAAGATGATGCTATGAGTGGAATGAAACCTCTAGGGTTTGATTTTAATTACTACAACAACACTTATGATGAAGTTAATATAGCCATGAATGGTTTTATGACATTTAATCCAAACTTTTCTGTAAACAATCAAAGAATTTATTTGTCAGAAACATTGCCTGCTACTGGTTTTAATTACAGTATATTTGGATTGTGGACAGATTTAATTGATAAGAATAATAATAACGGAAGTCCTTATATTCAAACTTTTGGCGATACTGGTTCTAAATATTTTGTTACTGGTTGGTACAATATAAATGAATATAGAAATAATAATTTAAACTCTTTTGAAATTATATTGTATGAAAATACTAATGCTATTGAATTTAGATACGATAAAATTAATATATCTAATCACGATATAACCATAGGACTGCAAGGGAACAATGAAGCTGTAACATATTTACGTTATGAAGATACTAATTCTACAAATTATACACGCACAGATAAATGGTCTATTAGCACAAAATTAGATGAGTCTTATTCTAATCTATCGTCAGAGTGCCTTACAGATTCTAATTTTTCTGCTTTATGTAATGTTTACGATCTAGGAAATGATACAGAAGAAGATGATATATTTGATTTTATTGATGATTTAATTGAAGGTAATCAAGATTATGGCATTGAAGAAGATTTGCATTTAGGTTTTACAACAGAGATTAATTACGAGACTGGAGAGGGCTTGGCAATAATTGATTACGGCACAGAAGATGTTTTTTTAGATAATGAACTTTTAACAACCATAGAAGATGAGGAATTTCACAATGAAGATAATTTCGATTTTGAGTATATTGAACATGATTATTTTGATACTATGGGCAATGACGAAACGATAGAAATACTTGATATTACTAATGTTTTGCCTGAAATTTATCCTGAAGATAATTTTTTAGAGATAGCACAAATTATTAATATTGAGTTAGAAGATAGAGAAGTAGAACAATTTTTTGAACAACCTGATGAGGAAGAAAATGAATTACAACAAGAAAGTAGTGAAGAAGAAAGTCAAGAAGAAGAACAAGAAGAAAGACAAGAAGAAAGTCAAATACTAGAAGAAGAAGTTACTGAACTAGAAGAAGATATTGAGCCAGATAGACCTAGTAGACAAAGAAATATTGTGTCTAATAATGTTGCCTCAACCAATTCTTATGTGCAAAACCTAACGTCTAATATTATAAGCCAGTCAAGTAATTCATCACAAACATCAAGTGGTAATGCAATTTCTAGTAACAGTAGTTTTTCGCAGTCAGGCATAAGCAATCAAATTTCTGCCGAGCAAACACAAACTCAAAATGCTTTGCAGTCCGTTCAAACTATTGAAGTCAATCCTATTGGTAATGACGCAATGGGCGTTGCTATTGTGCAAGTACAGACTGTAACGACTGACAGCATAAGTAATGAAATACAATCTGTAACGACTGAAGTTATGACATCATCTGAAGCAGACCAAGTTGTTGCTAGTGTAATCCAAAGTAACATGGAAAGTTTGCAAGAGGAGATAGAAGAAAACCAAAACGAAAGTGGTGAGTATGATGTGCAAGGACAATCAAATTTAATCGCTCTAATGAATTATAAACAAGGTTGGGATAATTATTCTGCAATAAGTATTCCAGATGTTGCTTTTTACGAACCTTATCAAATATATACAAATGTTGTTTTAAGTGATAATATTAACGCACATATATCAATGACAGAAGCCTCATCTATTGCTTTAAATAAAATGGTGAGCAG
>Ga0209709_10000984_pt1 | contig 26844 bp, 29 predicted proteins | sample ArcticOcean_MG_C_2_FD_187435 | JGI IMG/M metagenome (GOLD analysis project Ga0209709, IMG submission 187435) | Marine microbial communities from western Arctic Ocean - ArcticOcean_MG_CB4_136 (SPAdes) (version 2) | ecosystem: Environmental > Aquatic > Marine > Oceanic | place: Arctic Ocean...
GGCTGGAGTTGCCTCTGCTGCTGGAGTTGCCTCTGCTGCTGCAACTACCGCTGCTTTCTCAGAAGCTTTTTTCGCTTTTTTTGCCTCAGTCTTTTCTACGTCTTTTTTCTTCATGGCCGCAAGACCCTCAGGGCCCTTCGTATTTAACTTAACAATACGGCTCATAGTTTCAGATAATTGTGCTCCATGGCCTTGCCAATAGGTGATCCGCTCTAAATTTAATTTTAATGCTTCGGCACCATCACGCGCCATTGGGTTATAAAAACCAACACGCTCAATAAATCTACCGTCTCTACGCTTCCTAGAATCGGCTACAACCACGTTATAATAAGGTCTATTTTTAGATCCACCTCTTGAAAGTCTAATAATTACCATAATTTATTCTCTTCACTAAATATTTTTCTACAGAAAGGGCGAAATTTTACGCTATTTTAAGTAACTTTGGCAAGTTAATTATTATCATTCACTCCTATTTGATTATCAAAAAACCTATGTAGAAATCACATATTGGGTAGGATCTTTAATATTTGCATTCTTAAAACCCTCTCTTCTTAGTCGACAAGAGTCACACTTTCCACATGCAAGACCATCTTTATTGGCTTGATAGCAGGATACCGTCGAGGAATAATCAATACCAAACCTTTCACCTATACCAATAATTTCCGATTTCGTTAGGCTGATTAAGGGAGTGTGTATTTTTATCGATTTCCCTTCAATGGCAGACTTTGTAGCTAAATTTGCCATTTTTTGAAAGCTAGCAATATATTCTGGTCGGCAATCTGGATAACCAGAATAATCCACTGCGTTAACACCTATAAAAATATCTTGGCTCTCTAATGTTTCAGCCCATGCCATGGCTAGGGTCATCATAATAGTATTTCTTGCTGGAACGTAGGTTGAAGGAATTCCTTCGGAGGCAATTTCTGGGATACTCATCTTCTCATTTGTTAGTGAAGAGCTTTTTAGCCAACTTAAATCAATATCGACAACCTTATGCTCTTTGACATTAAAGGTTTTCGCTATATTGTCTGCTGCTAATAATTCTGCATGGTGTCTTTGTTGGTAATTAATCGTCATAACATAGCATTCGTATCCTTCGCTTGACGCAATAGCTAAAACTGTTGCAGAATCTAACCCTCCAGATAATAATAATATTGCTTTTTTAGACACCTTTTTTATTCCCCCAAATAATTTTATGCAATTGTAATTGTAATCTCACTGGAAGGCTATCCCTCAATATCCAAGAGGCTAGAGCTTCTGGATCAACCTCCCCATGAACTGGAGACAAGAGAATCGTTCCTTTTTTCACTAAATTCTCATTTAATATAATTTCTTTTGTCCATTCATAGTCTTCTTCATTTGTAATCACAATCTTAATTTCATCATTTGACTTAATCAAAGACAAATTATTCCAATCATTATTTTGAGCCTCCCCAGAACCTGGGGTTTTAATATCTAAAATAATTTTTACTCGAGGATCAATATTTTTTATAGAAACTGCGCCTCCAGTCTCAATTGAAACTTGATAATTTAGATCGCTTAGCTGCCTTAAAAAATCAAAGCACGCTTTTTGTACCAAGGGCTCTCCACCTGTAACTGTTACAAACTGTGTGTCATATTGTTTAATTTCTTCAAAAATCTGCTGAAATGTATAATTTTTTCCATCATGAAAAGCATATGCAGTATCACAGTAAACACAACGCATTGGGCAACCTGTTGTGCGAATAAAAATAGTAGGTAGACCAATACGAGTCGATTCCCCCTGAACAGAATAAAAAATTTCATTAATTTTTAAAGATTCAGATATAGGCACTGTGTGATAAAAATATTTAAAGTTTGATTGATTCTAGTGCTTTTAGTCTTCTCTGAGCGCTAGGAATAATTTCAGCATTCGGAAATTTTTTGATTAAATTTCGTAAGGTTTTTTTAGCTTTGGTAATTCTTGTTAGCTGAATTTGGCAGTTTGCAATCCCATACAATGCCTCGGGTAAAATACTACTTTCTGGGTGTAGCTTCAGAATTTTTGAATAAGTCTTTATTGCAGCCTTATAATTTTTTAGTGTAAATTGTGAATAACCTAGGTTATATTTAGCATCGCTGATTAATTCTGATTTTGGATAATTGATCACAAATCGATCAAATGCTTCAAATGCTTCCTTGTACTTTGTAGCCCTCAAAAGAGCTTTTGCATCTGAAAACTCATCAAGCTCAATATTTTGATCTACTAAGAGAGGTAGATTTTCCTCAGCATCATTGATCTCTTCAGGAGCAAGTTTTGGCTGATCCACATCTTTATTAATTTGCTCTTGAGGGTTTTCAAGGCTAGGTATGCTTTGCTCTTTTACCTTCAAAACCTCAGGTACCAATTCTTCCTTCTCTTTGCTGGGCAACGATTCAACTTTTGATACAAGACCTATAAGTCTGTCATTTAACTCTTGATAAAGAATCTTTTGTCTTTCTTCGGAATTTTTACTTTGGAACTGAAGTACTTCTATCTGACCATTTAGCATCCGAATCTGATCCAGGATACTATTTAATTCATTTTGAAATTTTACAAGATTTTGATTTTTTAGTGCCTGGCTGACTTTGTAATCTATATTACTCTGAATATTATCAAGCTGGCCTTGTATGCTGTTTAATTTCTTTCTTGCCTCTTCATCTTCGAAAATAGCGAAGGCAGAATGCGCAAAAAATAAAAGACCAACCCAAAAATATTTTTTCATTAACTACTTTTTTTAAAAAATTACTCGCCTACGTAAACAATATCAGCACGTCTGTCTTGATCACATGCAGAACCAGTACATTCTTGATTGGCATTTTCTTCGCCATAGCTAACAGTCTCAACATTATTATTGCCGATACCTAGGCTATTTAACGAATCACCAACTGCAACAGAACGTTTTTGTCCTAATGAAAGGTTGTATTCATGCGAACCTCTGAAGTCGGCGTTACCATTAATTGAAACAGCAACATTGTATTTACTAATAAATTCAGCGTGTGCAGCTAACATATCACTGTATTCTGATTTTATATCATACTTATTAAATCCAAAATAAATACTTCTCTCAGTTAACAAAGGGTTGCTAGCTAATTCATCCATAGCTGCTGGAGTTAATTGAGCAGTTTGAGATGTTAATTCAGGAAATGGTGCATTTAAACCCATTGATTCCTTTAGATCAGTCGAGCTACAGCCAGCTATGATTGAGGACATTAACATTGTTGCAAGTAGTGATTGTTTCATTAAAATAAACTCCCTTAGTATAAATGTAATTAATTATTTGTTATTGGCCCCCAACTTGATTCTAGAATTGCCTCAGAACCAACACGTAAAGGAGTCACTTTTAGACCATTTACTGACACTGTACCAATTTTTGTGGTTTTTCCATAGTCTTTATAGGTAAATAATATCATATGGCCATTGGGTGAAAATATAGGAGACTCATCATGAGGGCCCTTTGTAAGTTTTAAAACTTGATTAGTGGAAAGATTCTGAACGGCTACACGAAATTTCCCATTGTCCTGAGTCAGGAATAAAAGTAACTTTCCATCAGGGGACAAACTAGGACTTAAATTGCCTTTACCTTCAAAAGTTACTCTATTAACATCGCTTACACCCTCAACGTTAACTTTGTATATTTGTGGATTTCCACCCCGATCGGAAGAAAAAAATATTTCCTTACCATCGGGTGACCATGCAGGCTCAGTATTAATAGATCGAGTGCGCATTAATTGCTTAATTCCACTCCCATCACTATTGATAATATAAATTTGTGAATTAGCACTATAGGTTAAAACAATTGCTAACTTTTTACTGTCAGGCGACCAAGCCGGCGCACTATTATTACCTTTAAAGTTAGCCACAAGGACTCTTTTTCCTGTAGTTAAATCCTGAACATAAATTACCGGCTTCTTCTTTTCAAACGAAACATAAGCTATTTTTTTACCATCTGGGGACCACCGTGGTGAGATAATGGGCTGCGAAGAATTAACAATTGCTCTTTGATTGAAGCCATCATAATCTGAAACATATAACCCGTAAATTTTTTCTGATTTTTTCTTCACAAAAGTGATTCTAGTGTGAAATACACCCGGACTCCCTGTCAATTTTTTATAGACAAGATCTGATATGTTGTGAGCAATCGCTCGGTATTGTTTTTTACTGCCGGAAAATTCCATAGATAAAACAGTCTTTTCCTTATAAATATCAATCAAGCTCCAACGAGTTGTTAGTTTGTTCTGTATTGTAATGATTTTCCCAACCACCAAAAATTGCGCCTGAAGTGCCGACCAATTACTAAAATTGATGAGCATATCGCTATCAGGAATAGTCGAGATACCTGACGTATCCAATGAAGTAAATAATCCTGATCGCTCTAAATCATTCGCAATAACTTTATGCATTTTCTCGAGATCAATATTTTTTATCTCTTCATTAAAGGGTGTAATTGCAATTGGAATTTGACTTGCTTTTCCTCCCAAAATTTCAATAACTTCAATTGAATTTGATGAGAAGCTTGATGTGATAAGTGTTAAGAGAAAAATAAAACGATAGATATAATTCTGTATAATTTTCATGTTAAATATCATACACAAATATTACTCTGTATAAGCATTAGGTTGAAACATTAACTTTAATTTTTTTAGCCTTGAGAATAATTTAACATCTTTAGGAACTGGCAAAGGTTGAGATTGTAATATCGCTCGCTCTAAGGCCTGGTCACAACTTTCTATTTTGCTTGATTGAATTAACTTTGGCTCTCCTAATAACTCACCTGTTGGCATTAGTTGAATTTCAAACTCAAGCTCGACTAAATCTCCACCACACAATTGTTTATTAACATTCTGATATATTTTTTGTTGTATCATTGCTTTAAATTTATCTAGTTCCCCAGTATTTGATCCAGCAAAAACCTCCTGATCTCCTTCTATTGCTATGCGCGCTTCTTTCTTAATCTCTTGGTCGAGAATTGATTCTTTTAATTTATCTAATTTATCCTGCTCTAATATTTTTTTTTGTATCCCCTCTAATTTCTCCTGCTCTAATAATTTCTTCTGTAATTGTTCTAATTTCTCCTGCTCTAATAATTTCTTCTGTAATTGTTCTAATTTTTCCTGTTTTAATGCTTGCTTTTGTATTTTCTTAATCTTTGCTTTTTTTTCTTTTCTTTTCTTTAATTTAATTTCTGCCTCTTCATTGATTTTAAGCCGTTTTTGTTTTTCTATAGGTTTAGGAATTGACTTCTTTAGATCGGCTGACTTCTTCTTATTAGCTACTGGTTGAGATTTAATTTGCATCGGCATAGCATCCCATAATTCAATTTCTGAGTAATATACATCCTTCATTTGCCACTGAATAGATACCAACATAAAAATGAATAGCCCAAAATGAATAACAAATGAAAATAAATTGGCTTGTAACTCATAATTATCTTGGAGCTTCGAAATAATCATTGCGTTACTAAGCTTTTTAAAAATCATTTTTTTACTTTGAAGGAGTTAATAATAAACCGACTTTATTAATTTCATTTTGCTTGAGCAAATCCATGACAGCAATTACCTCTTCGTATCTAACTTTTTTATCGGCAGCAATAACAACAGATTGATCTGGATTTTTCTTTGTTGTTACTTTTAGATACGCTAATAGCTCATCGCGCTTGTATTTTTTTCCTTTAATCTCTGTACTTGCATCTTTTTTTATTGAAATAATAATAGGCTTGATTTTTTGTTTAAGTGACTGTCCAACTTTTGGTAAATCAACTACTCCAGGATTAGTCATTGGGGCTGTCACCATAAAAATAACTAAAAGTACAAGCATTACATCAATATATGGAACAACATTAATTTGATTCATTAATCTTCTTTTCTTCATTCCCTAGCCTTTACGGTCCATAATGTTAATGAACTCCTCCATAAAACTTTCAAATCGCAAAGACAATCGATCAACTTTTGCCGCAAATCGATTGTAAGCAATTACAGCAGGAATAGCAGCAAATAGTCCGATAGCAGTAGCTATTAATGCCTCTGCAATACCTGGTGCAACCTGAGAAAGTGATGCTTGTGCAACATTTGCAAGCCCAATAAATGCATTCATGATGCCCCAAACTGTTCCAAATAATCCAATATAAGGACTGACGGAACCTACCGAAGCTAAGAATGGTAAGTGACGATCCAAAGTATCTACCTCTCTGTTGTATGTTGCCCGCATTGCCCTTCTAACACTTTCTACACTTTTATTGTCAAATGATCCACTTTCTTTCTGACTAATATATTCCTTGTATCCTGATCTAAATATTTCAGCTAGCCCCGACATATTTTTATTTGTAGAATTAAGTTGTTCGTAAAGCTTTTTTAAATCTCCACCAGACCAAATGAACTTTTCAAATTCATTAGTATTTTCTTCAGATTCTTTTAATATTTTAACTTTTAGATAAATGTATTTCCAAGATGCAATCGAAGCGAATAACAAAATAAGTATCACAAACTGAACGGGGATACTTGCACCAAAAACTAAAGAAAAGAAAGATAAATCACTTCCTATATTCATAACGTCTCCATAAGCTCTTTAATTTTCTTAGGAATTAAAGTCGGTTTAAAAAAAACTTCATCAATACAAGCAATTTCAACCTCAGCTTCTACCAATGAAATATTACTATTTTCTATTAATTGATCCAAAATAAGGCTACTAGATCTGACCTTGATACAATTGGTTTTAATTAATAACTCATCATTAAATCTTGCGGGCTTCCTAAATCTTATATTCATCCTATGCACAACAAACATAATATTTCTTTCATTTTTAAGTTGGTGTTGATCGATACCTAAACTTCTTAACCATTCAGTTCTGGCCCGTTCCATATATTTTAAATAGTTAGCATGGTAAACCACACCTCCGCTATCTGTATCTTCAAAATATACTCTTGCCCCCCAATTAAATTCTTTTATCATGAATCTTCATTTTTTTCTGGCGGTGTTAACCCAAAATGGACATATGATTTCTGAGTTGCAATTCTACCTCGCGGCGTTCTCATAAGGTAACCTTGTTGAATCAAATAAGGCTCAATAACATCTTCAATTGTTTCCTTTTCCTCCCCAATTGCCGCAGATAAATTATCTAAGCCCACAGGACCTCCAGAAAATTTCTCAATTATAGCTTTAAGTAAATTTCGATCCATCAAATCCAATCCAATTAAATCAACATCTAGCATCTTTAGTGCCTCATCGGCAATTTCCTTATTAACACTACCTTTTGCTTTTACTTCAGCGTAATCTCGAACTCGTCGAAGTAGGCGGTTGGCAATTCTAGGTGTTCCTCTTGAGCGTTTTGCAATCTCTTTTGCTCCATCTTGATCAATATCTACTGATAATAATCCTGCAGACCTTTCTACTATCCTAGCTAATTCTTGATTATTATAAAATTCAAGTCTTGAAACAATCCCAAAGCGATCTCTTAATGGGTTCGTTAACATACCAGCTCTTGTGGTAGCTCCTATCAAAGTAAAAGGAGGTAATTCTAATTTAACAGAACGGGCTGAGGGTCCTTCGCCTATCATTATGTCTAATCGATAGTCCTCCATTGCTGGATAAAGTATTTCTTCAATCACAGGGGATAAACGATGTATCTCATCTATAAATAGAACATCATTTTCTTCTAAATTTGATAAAAGGGCAGCCAAATCACCAGTCTTCTCTAAAACAGGACCTGATGTTTGCCTAAGACTGACTCCCATTTCCCGCGATATGATATGAGCTAAAGTAGTCTTACCTAGCCCTGGTGGCCCAAATAAAAGTACGTGATCTAATGCTTCATTTCGATTTTTTGCTGCATCGATAAATATATTAAGCTGTTCTCGAATTTTTTCCTGACCAATATATTCATTAAGTTCTTTTGGCCTTAGGGCTCGCTCAAAAGATTCTTCAACATTGTCAGTTGGGCTAGGATCTATAAATCTATCTGGCTCAATCATATATATCCATTCATTAAAGGTTTTTTGATAACATTTTTAAAGCCTGGCGGATACCATTATTAACGGAGATTTCATCAGGCAAATCACGTATAACAGTTACCGCATCTTTTAAGCTATAGCCTAAGCCAAGCAGCGCATTTTGTATATCATCAACTTGAGAAGGTATGCTGTCTGTTGAGCCATCAGCTGGAATATCTTTGAATTTATCTTTTAATTCTAAAACTAATCTATCTGCTGTTTTCTTTCCAATGCCTGGAATTTTAACTAATAAATCTGACTCTGATTGATTAATAGCCCTCATTAATTCATTAAGACTTATTCCACTTAATATTGACAATGCAACCTTAGCACCAATACCATTAACTTTTATTAATTGCTTAAATATTTTTCTCTCCTGATGTGAAGCAAAGCCAAATAGCAATTGAGCATCCTCTCGAACAACAAAATGCGTTAATAGCGTTACATCATTTCCAATATCAGGGAGCTCGTAAAATGTCGTCATTGGAACTTCTAATTCATACCCTACACCTTGGCAATCCACTAAAATTATCGGGGGCGATTTTTCTATTAACCTTCCTTTTATTCTGCCAATCATATAATTCGTCCACCCTTCATCCGATTTCCTACTCCAAAATTTGATAAGCTATTACTAATATTAGCATGACATATTCCACATGCGAGAGCGTCTGCAGAATCAGTAGAAGGGATCGATGGTAAATTAAGTAGTCGTTGGATCATTACCTGAACTTGATTTTTAGTAGCATGTCCTTTCCCCACTACTGACTTTTTAATCTGCAAAGCTGTGTATTCAAATACATCTAAATCTTTTGAGACTGCAGCAGCAATAGCAGCGCCTCTAGCTTGCCCTAATAATAGAGTTGATTGAGGATTCGTATTAACAAATACTTTTTCAATTGCCACAACTTCTGGCTGGAATTGTTCAATTACCTGAGTTAAACCGCTTAATATAATCTTAATTCTTGATGCAAGATTTCCTTCGTCATTAGAGGTTTTGATAACCCCACTTGCGATGTATGTTGCTGATTGGTTTTTTTGGAAAATTACTCCATATCCTGTGACTCTTAATCCAGGATCAATCCCCAATATCTTAATTTCTTTATTAATTACACGCCCTCAATGACAGCATTTGTATAAACCTCTTGAACATCATCTAGATCATCAAGTGCATCCAAAATTTTCTGCATCTTTTCTGCAGCTTCCCCTTGGAATTCAATCTCAGTTTCTGCCTTCATAGTTATTTCCGCTAACTCAGAACCGAGACCTGCCTCGTCTAATCCATCTTTAACAGCTAAGAAATCTGCTGGGGATGTAATAACTTCAAAACTGCCATCTTCATTATTAATAATATCTTCTGCCCCTAATTCAATTGCAATTTCCATCAATCTATTTTCATCAATATCTGGCGCAAAAAATAAACTTCCACAATGCTTAAATAAAAATGCTACTGAGCCATCTGTCCCAAGATTGCCTCCGTTTTTACTTAATGCGTGCCGAACATCTGCTACAGCTCTTTGTTTATTATCTGTCAAACAATCAATAATAATTGCAGCGCCATTTGTGCCATAACCCTCGTAACGTATTTCCTCATAATTTACCCCCTCTAACTCACCAGTCCCCCTCTTGATAGCTCGAGTGATATTTTCTGTAGTCATATTCCCTTTTTTACCAGTAACAACTGCTGCTCTTAGGCGAGGATTGAAATTAATATCTCCTCCGCCCATACGAGCAGCTACGGTAATTTCTTTAATTAGCTTAGTAAATATTTTCCCCCGCTTTGCATCTTGTCTTCCTTTTCGATGCTGGATATTTGCCCACTTTGAATGACCTGCCATAATTTAAATACCTATAAAACTTTATAAATAATTATTTTAACAGCTAATTCATTTTCCATAACCTAAGATAGCTTTTCCTTACCTTTATAGAACAGTAATAAAAAAATGCCGGCTAATATAAGGCTAAATCCTATCTTTTCGTAAGAATTTGGCACCTCGTCCAATAAAAACCAAGCAGATATTGCGCCAGAAATGGGCGTAAATAAGGCAAGCATAGAAACTAAGGTTGCTTCTAGGTGCTTCAGTGCATAAAACCATAATAAATAAGCAATGGCATTAACAAACACAACATTAAACAAAACGATGTTTAAGAAATATGGAGCCCATAAAATTGGTTGTGATTCCATGAGTAATATTATTAAAAGTATAGGAATAGAACCCCATAACATTTGCCATGCTGTCATTGTTAAAAGGTCTATCCTAGGATATTGACGATGAATTCTTTTGGACATAATAGTTCCAATGGCCCAGGAAAAACCTGCTGCTAATGCCAGACAAGTACTACGAAAATTATTATCAATATTAAGAGGATCAAAAATAAAACCAATGCCCAAGATACAAATAAGTACAGAAATCCATTGAGATGAAGTTAACCTTTCTTGTAATAAAGGCCAAGCCATTAATGCAACCCACAATGGCATAGTAAAGGTTAATATTGCGGTTTTACTTGCCCCACCTTCCACTAATGCCCATTATAATAAATCCAGTAAACCCTGCTGTTTGAAAAAGACCCAATATAAATAACTTTGAAGCTTCTTTTATCAGGATAGGCTTTCCTAGAATTAATAGGATTAGGAATAAAACCATAGCACCAAAAAAATTTCGTAAAAAAGCAAACTCTGCTGGCCCTGAAAAATCTAAAGCAATTTTCATGTAGGGTATATTTGATCCCCATATAATAGACATTAATAAAAGTCCTCCAACTGCCAGTATTTTTTTATTTTTCATAAATTTTTTGGGGTCTACATAGACTTGATAATTTGATAAGAATCATCTTATATTACTTATGAATAAGGTTAATTATTTTTTACAGCTCACCCAAGCCTTTGCTTAATCATTTATTTTTGCTATCCTAAATTTTTAGCAATGAATATTTTTAATCAATTATGAAAACACTACAACAAGTAATTAAAGAAAAAGATATACAAGAATTATTATCCGTTGATCCAGGCCAATCTTTAACTGATGCTCTGACGGTTATGGCTAAATATAAAATTGGCGCTTTAGTGGTTATGAAAAATAAGAAAATGGTAGGCATTATCTCCGAGCGTGACTACGCCCGAGAGGTTATTTTGGGAAAAAAATCTCCAGAAAATACAATAGTTAAGGATATTATGACGCGGAAAATTATTAGTTTATCTGGGACAGATACTTTTAAAAAGGGCTTAGAGATTATGACTGAAAAAAGAATCCGTCATCTACCAGTAATGCAAGAAAATAAAATTCTAGGTATGGTTTCTATTGGCGACCTGGTAAAGGAAATGATTGACCATCAAAAACAACTGATATTACAACTCGAATCTTTTATTCAGACCTAGGTATTATTCGCCAATAATTTTTACTAGTACCCTTTTTTTTCGCCGGCCATCAAATTCACCATAAAAAATTTGTTCCCATGGCCCGAAGTCTAGTTGCCCTTCTGTAATAGCCACAACAACTTCACGGCCCATAACTTGTCTTTTCATGTGCGCATCTGCATTGTCTTCACCAGTGTCGTTATGCCTATAACCGTTAACCGGCTCATGAGGTGCTAATTTCTCTAACCATTTTTTATAGTCATGATGAAGTCCAGACTCATCATCATTGATAAAAACACTTGCGGTAATATGCATTGCATTTACTAAAACAAAACCTTCTTCGATACCACTTTCAGATAAACAACTTTTTATATCTGAGGTAATATTGGTAAAATGCATTCTTTCTGGGGCTTCGAACCATAATTCTTTTCTATAGCTTTTCATTTTTTCTCCATTTTAAGTATTTATAAATGAAATTTAAACAAATATTAACTCAATACCATTGCCTACAGGGTCCTTAAAGAAAAGTTGTTTGGTTCCAATTTCAGGTACCTCTCTATAACTATATTTAATACTATTATCAGTTAAAATTTTTTCATAATGCGGCATGTTTGATGCGCTAAAGGCTAAGTGATCGAATGTTGAATTAACATGATGCTCTTTCATCTCATTATTCTTAGTGGAGCTAAGATGTAAAATATCTTTTCCTTCTGCATTTAACCAAAATCCCTTGCTTTTGAATGGAGGCCGTTTACCAAGATTTAACCCAACTATATTAATATAAAAATCTTTAAGGGCTTCCATGGTTGCTTCATCAGATCGTAGATTGTAGTGATTAATACCTTCAATCATTTTTATTTTCTGTTTTGCTAGGAGCTCTGACTTTAATATGGAGCTCTCGCAATTGTTTTTCATCAACTTGATTGGGAGCTTGAGTTAGCAAACATTGTGCTTTTTGTGTTTTAGGAAAAGCAATTACATCTCGAATTGAATCAGCACCAGCAAGTAAAGTAGCTAATCGATCCAAGCCGAAAGCAAGCCCACCATGGGGAGGTGCCCCATATTGCAGCGCATCCAATAAGAATCCAAATTTCTCTTTTGCTTCCGCGTCAGAAATATTTAGCACTTTAAATACCCTAGATTGAAGTGATTGCTGATGGATACGAATAGAGCCTCCGCCAACTTCCCAGCCATTAATGACCATATCATATGCTTTAGATAGGCAACTTCCAGGATCAGAATCTAATAAATCTTCATGCCCATCCTTAGGGGCAGTGAATGGATGATGAAGTGCATTCCAACGATTGCCCTCGTCGTCATATTCAAACATTGGAAAATCAATCACCCAAAGTGGTGCCCATACTTCATCTGTTAAATGTTTTTTATCGTGGCCTATTTTTTCTCTTAAAGCTCCGAGCGCCTCATTTACTACTTTCTTTTTATCTGCTCCAAAAAAGATCAAATCTCCATTTTCTGCAGTAGTTAGCTCAATAATTGATGCTAGTGCTTTTTCATGTATATTTTTGACAATAGGGCTTTGTAAGCCTTCTTCATTTAACTGATCTTTATTATTAATTTTGATATAAGCCAATCCTTTAGCACCATATATCTTCACAAACTCTGTATAGGCATCAATTTCTGAACGCGAAAGTTCTCCTCCACCAGGAATTTTCAAAGCAGCCACCCTACCATTTTTCATATTTGCCGCCGATGAAAATACCTTAAAGTCTACATCCTTCATTACCTCGGTCATATCAACTAGCTCTAATGTCACTCGTAAATCTGGCTTATCAGAACCATAACGTTCCATTGCTTCACGATAAGTAATAGAATTAAATGTTTTAGGTAGAGCTATTTTCATAACCTTAGAAAACATTTCACGAATCATATTTTCCGTAATAGACATAATATCTGCTTCATTCACAAATGAGGCCTCTATATCGATCTGAGTAAATTCAGGCTGTCTATCAGCCCTAAGATCTTCATCTCTAAAGCATTTTGCTATCTGAAAATATTTATCAAAACCGGATACCATTAAAATTTGTTTAAATAGTTGTGGGGACTGCGGAAGAGCAAAAAACCCGCCCTCATGAACTCGAGAAGGCACTAGATAATCTCTGGCTCCCTCTGGAGTACTTCTTGTTAAAATTGGTGTTTCAATTTCAATAAATTCTTCATTATCTAAAAACTGTCTAATATTTTTTGAGATGTCGTAGCGCAACTGAAGATTGCCTTGCATTTCATCACGACGTAAATCAATAAAACGATGCTCTAATCTAATAGACTCTGTTATCGAGTCATCATCCACCATAAAAGGTGGAGTTAAGGATGCATTTAAAATCTCAATCTCCGATGCAAGCATTTCCACTTCGCCGGTAGGTAAATTTTTATTTATTGTTCCATCAGGTCTTGGCCTAACCTTACATTTAACCTTTAAAACAAATTCATTTCGAATAGATTCAGCAACCTTAAATGCTTCAACTGTATCTGGATCGATAACAATCTGAGCCAGCCCTTTTCGGTCTCGCAAATCAATAAAAATTACGCCTCCATGATCCCTTCTTCGATGAGCCCATCCACATAAAGTTACTTCTTGCCCAAGGTGATCTTTATTTAACTCTCCACAATAATGCGTTCTCATTTAACTCTCTTTTACTTAGAAATATTTTTTGTTTTTTTTGCTGGTACTACACCCATTGAAATAACATATTTTAAAACCTGATCAACACTAATATCCAGATCGATTACTTTATCTATTGGAACAATTAACGTATATCCTGATGTAGGATTTGGGGTAGTTGGAACATAGACATTTACAAATTTACCCTTTAAATTTTTGTTAATTTCCTCATTGGGCTCTCCTGTGATAAATGCAAAGCTGTAAGTTCCCGCCATAGGAAACTCAATCAATACCGCCTTGCTAAATGCATTTCCTGAGCTTGATAGTAGGGTGTCAGATACCTGCTTAATTCCCCCGTAAATTGTCTTCACAAAAGGTAAGCGATTTACTAAATTCTCATAAAGTATGATGAGCTTCTTACCAAAAAAATTATTAGCGAGAAACCCAGTAAATAGAATAATAAGGAAGGTCATAATTACACCAAACCCAAATACAGGCGTTCCCAGAAAATTACTAGGGCGCACCGTTTCAGGTAAAAGTAATATAACCTGATCCAGAAAGGTAATTAAGGTCGACAAAACCCATACTGTTAGAATTATTGGTATTAAAACTATAAGACCTGTAAGAAAATTTTTTTTAATCATTTTTTTTAGTGGCTTCCGAATTTGTAGTTTTTTTTAACTCTGTCTTATCATCTTGCTTTCCCGAGAGTTTATTTTTAAAATCAGTTGCATACCAACCTGAGCCCGATAGTTGGAAATTTGGGGCCGAGACTTGCTTGGCAAATGTATTTTTTTGGCATTTAGGGCAAATAATAACCGATGAATCATCCATTTTACGAATTAAATCATCCTGATGACTACATTCACTGCAAAGGAATTCATAAATTGCCATTCTTCATAATCCCTTAAAAAGGAATATCATCCTCAAATTCATCAAAACTTGATGCAGCTGGTGTTGATGATGCAGCTGGTGAATCAGATTTTTCTTTACTAGGATTGGTTTGATTAAATTCTTGGTCATTATTTCTTGTTGCTGAAGCGCTATCCTTACCCCCCAACATTTGCATATTGGCAGCAATAATCTCAGTTGTATATCGGTCTTGCCCTTCCTTTGTTTGCCATTTCCGCGTCTGAATTCTTCCTTCAATATAAACTGGACGCCCTTTTTTTAAATATTCACCGGCAATTTCAGCTAACTTTCGATACATTACAATATTATGCCAATCTGTTTTCTCTTTTTTTTCCCCCGATTTATCCTTCCAACTCTCAGTGGTGGCTATACTGAAATTACACACTGCCTCTCCGTTGGGCATAAATCTAACTTCTGGGTCACTTCCTAGATTTCCTAATAGGATAACTTTGTTAACTGAAGGCATTTTTTTCTCCTAATTTTAAATTAAAATATAATGCTGTCATTATATTTTAATTGTTGATTTAAATCCTATGTCTTCTTAATTGGAACATTCATATTTAATGAAAAAATAAACCAAATAAAAATTAGTGCTCCACAAAATAAGAAGGTACCTGAATAACCATAAAACGTTGTAATTAACCCTCCGACGGAACCGCCTACAAATATACCCAAAGACTGAGATGTATTATACACGCCTAACGCCAAACCTTTTTGATTCGCGGGTGCTATTTTGCTAACAAGACTTGGAAGAGAAGCCTCTAAAAAATTGAAGCCCACAAAATAGATTAAGAGAGAAATCACAATGCCCGCTAGATTATTGGAAAAATAAATAAATGAGAATTGAGCTGCAAGTAAAATCAGAATTGATAATAAAAAAGTTGCTTTTGTCAGCTTTAGCTTCTCAGAAAAAATAATAATAGGGATGATTAGAATAAAAGATACTAGTAATATAGGTAGATAAATCATCCAGTGATCATGGAGAGGCAAATTCCCTTGCTGAATCAAATAAAATGGGATCACCATAAACATTGAAATTTGAGCGACATGAAGCACAAAAATACCCAGATTTAATCGGCCTAAATCAACTCTGCCTAAAACTGCATAAAAATCTTTTAATTTCAAAACAGTCTTTTTATTGGTTCTTTTTGGTTCATGAATAAAGAAATGAATAACAATAGCGGCCAAAATTGACAAAATTGCCATCATGAAGAAAATTCCTGAAACTCCAATCTTATAATTCAGCCAGGGTGAAATAACTAAAGATAGTGCGAACGTAAAACCAATTGATGCCCCCACAATTGCCATGGCTTTTGTGCGATGCTCATCACGAGTGAGGTCTGACAATAAAGCAGTTAAAACTGCAGAAATTGCTCCCGCTCCCTGAATTGCTCTGCCGATAATAATGCCCTCAATCTGAGTTGAGATCCCAGCAATTATTGACCCTAAAATAAATACAATTAACCCGAAATATATAACTTTTTTTCGCCCAAAAAAGTCTGAGCTCATACCAAAAGGAATTTGAAAGACTGCTTGAGTTAGTCCATAGATACCTAATGCAAGACCAATCTGCAGTTGAGAAGGACTTCCTGATAATCCTGAGGCGTAAATAGCAAATATAGGAAGGATTAAGAACATGCCTAACATGCGAAGTCCATATACAGATGCTAAAAATAAACTAGCACGTATTTCAGAGGATGACATTTTTGTAACATTACTCATAAATTTTACATTTAATAGGTTTCTAATTTCAGGAATATTCCGTATATTATCAGGTTGCTCTTAGAAAAAGATAGAATATATGGACTACCTTAAAATTAGAGGGGCTCGCACCCATAATTTAAAAAATATTTCCCTGGATTTACCGCGAAATAAATTAATTGTAATAACAGGACTATCAGGATCAGGAAAGTCTTCTCTTGCATTTGATACGCTTTATGCCGAAGGTCAGCGTCGATATGTCGAATCATTATCAGCTTATGCTAGACAATTTCTCGACCGAATGAACAAGCCTGATGTTGACCTTATCGAAGGACTTTCCCCTGCAATTTCGATTGAACAAAAAGCAACGTCTCATAATCCTCGTTCAACTGTGGGTACGGTCACTGAGATTCATGATTACCTAAGATTACTTTTTGCTAGGGCTGGAGATCCAAATTGCCCTGAACATAAGATTAAACTAGAAGCACAAACAGTCTCCCAAATGGTTGATCAAATTTTAACTTATCCGACAGATACAAAACTTATGATTCTGGCTCCGGTTATCAATAACAGAAAGGGGAGTCATCTTGATTTAATTGATGAGCTTCGGGCGCAAGGATTTATTCGTATTCGGCTAGATGGGAAAATTTATGAAATTGATAATACCCCCCCCTTAGAAAAAAATATCAAGCACCAACTAGACGTAGTGATTGATCGTATTAAAATTCATCCTGATATTAAACAAAGGCTAACAGAGTCTGTTGAATCAGGACTCAGAATTGCAAACGGGAAAATTATTGCCTTAAATATGGACACCAATGAATCTCAACTTTTTTCAGCTAAATTCTCTTGCCCTCAATGTGATTATGCTATTCCAGAACTTGAGCCTCGATTATTTTCATTTAATAACCCTATGGGGGCTTGTCCAGAATGTGATGGACTTGGTAATAAAAATTACTTCGATATAAACAGAGTGGTCGCTTTTCCCCAGCTTTCTCTAGCATCAGGTGCAATCAAAGGTTGGGACAAGCGAAATCAATTTTATTTTCAAATGCTAAAAAGCATAGCAGATCATTTTAAATTTGATTTAGAGTCACCCTATGAAAGCTTGCCAAAAGAAATACAGGAAGTGATATTGCATGGCAGTAAAAATGAATCAATTGAATTTAGTTATTTTAGTGAGCGAGGTACTGTATTTAAAAAAACACACTCATTTGAAGGCATTATAAATAATTTTAAAAGAAGGTATGAAGATACAGACTCGAATACCGTAAGAGACGAGCTCGCGAAATATTTAAGCTTACAGTCATGTCCATCTTGCAATGGCACAAGATTAAGACTTGAAGCAAGAAATGTGCTTATTTCTGAGCATAACCTTCATGAAATATGTGAATTTCCCCTTAGAAAAGCACATGAATTTTTCAATACCCTGACACTCGCTGGTTCTAAAGCAGAAGTCGCAAGTAAAATTGTTCAAGAAATTAAAAATAGAGTTCACTTTCTAATTAACGTTGGCCTTGATTATCTTTCACTATCGCGATCAGCTGATACCCTTTCTGGAGGAGAAGCTCAAAGAATACGTTTGGCTTCGCAAATCGGAAGTGGTCTTACGGGTGTTATGTATGTTTTAGATGAACCCTCTATTGGCTTACACCAAAAAGATAATGACCGCCTCCTCGAAACACTCAAGAATCTTCGTGATCTAGGAAATACAGTAATTGTTGTTGAGCATGATTTCGATGCCATTATGAATGCCGATTATGTAGTTGATATTGGTCCAGGAGCAGGTATTCATGGCGGAGAAATAATCGCTAAAGGAACGCCTAAAGAAGTCGCAAATAATGAAAAATCGCTCACAGGACAATATTTAAGTGGGCGAAAAAAAATTCCTGTGCCAAAAAAACGGCGCTCTCCAAGTAAGAATTTTTTCAAAATTCTTAATGCGACAGGAAATAATCTAAAGGGGATAAACCTAAATTTACCGATTGGTTTATTTACTTGTATTACGGGTGTGTCTGGCAGCGGAAAATCTACATTAATAAATAACACTTTATACAATGCAATTGCCAAACATCTATACCGAAGCAATCTGGACGCTGCGACTCATGGAAGCATGGAGGGCTTAGATTTTTTTGATAAAGTTGTTGATGTTAATCAAAGTCCTATTGGGAGAACACCAAGGTCCAATCCAGCTACTTATACTGGATTATTTACACCTATTAGAGATCTATTTGCGAAAACTCAAGAGAGTCGGACTAGAGGATATGGGCCTGGACGCTTCTCTTTTAACGTTAAGGGAGGTCGATGTGAGGCATGCGAAGGGGATGGGGTCATCCGAGTTGAAATGCATTTCTTGCCTGATGTCTATGTCGAATGTGATGTCTGTTTTAGTCATCGATACAATCGTGAGACTTTGGAGATTAAATACAAAGGTAAGAATATCCATGAAATTTTATGTTTCACTGTTGAGCAAGCATATGATTTTTTTGAAGCAATTCCAACAATCGCTCGAAAACTAAAGACACTGCTCGACGTTGGCTTAGGCTATATTAAACTTGGGCAGAATGCGACTACATTGTCCGGAGGTGAGGCACAACGAGTTAAGTTAGCCCTAGAACTTTCAAAACGTGATACTGGAAAAACACTATATATACTTGACGAGCCAACCACAGGTCTTCATTTTTCTGACATACAACTTCTACTTGATGTATTACATAAATTACGAGATGATGGCAACACATTAGTCGTAATTGAACATAATTTAGATGTTATCAAAACTGCTGATTGGATAATTGACCTAGGTCCTAATGGTGGTGATGGCGGTGGAGAAATCATTGCTGAAGGTCCTCCAGAATTAATTTGTAAAAATTCATTAAGTTATACTGGAAAATATTTAAAGGAATTTATTTAATTTAATAAAATGGATACATCAAATAACACCTTTGAATCTGCTTTGGAATTTCATAAAAAAAATGACCTTAAAAATGCAGAAAAAAAATACAGGGAATACCTCAAGACTAACCCTAAAAATTCTCAATGCCTCTTTATGCTTGGTACATTACTCATTCAAGAAAAGCGATTTAAAGATGCAATTATTGAGCTCAATAAAGCAATCATAAAAGACTCTAAAAATTATCACTATTTTCATAATCTTGGAATTGCATATTTTGAAAATAATCAATTTGATGCTTCAATTAATGCTTATAAGCAATCTATATTCTTAAATAATAAAAATGCTGATTCCTATAACAACCTAGGAAATTCTTTTTACAAATTAAAAAAACATGCTGAGGCAATGATTAATTTTAACCTGGCAATAAAATTATCGCCAAATAAAAAGTTTTTAATCAATCGCGCAGAATGTTGCATAGCAACCCACGAATTTAATAAAGCATTTGAGGATTTACTTAAAATTGAGGAGTCCTCAATTTTTTTCCGAGAAGCTGAAGATCTTATGTTAAATACATATGACATATTAGATCAACCCAAAAAATCGGTCCCAATATACGAGGCTAGATTAAAAAATTATGCTAATGAAAAGCCGACTCATAAAAATAAAATATCTAAAGAACATTATTTTGAACGACTGATTAATGGCCTTATAAAAATCGGCGACAATGATAAGATGAAAAAATATATAAGTGACTTTGAGAATGAATTTCCCAAAGCTCTTGGTTTATATAGAGTCAAAGCTATTCTTGCTTTTGATGATATGCGTTATGAAGTGGCAATTAAACTTCATGAAAAAATACTTAAAATGCACCCTCATTCTTCCAATAGTTACCATGACATGGGTGTTTGCTATGGTGCTCTCGGTGACCGTACTGCATCAAAAATACATCATCAAAAATGCCTTGATATGGATAAGCATAATGCTTCCAGTAACATGAGCATGGGAATACACTATCTCACAGACAAGAAATTTACTCGAGGCTGGCCATATTATGAGTACAGACTCTTACAAGGTTCATTTCTAACTCATAAATTAAAATACATATTCCGCAATGAAAAACTACGAAAATGGGACGGGAAAAATGATGGGCATAGTGTCTTAATTTTTTGCGAACAAGGAATTGGTGATCAGATAATTCTTTCAAAGTTATTATCAAAAATTAGAGGTTTTCAGAACCAATTTACTATTATAGTCGATGAAAGACTTATTCCGATACTTAAGAGATCTTTTCCTGAAAATAACTTTAATTTTGTTAGTGAAAAGGTCAATATAGAAGGCTTCTTTGATTATCAAGCCGCTATATTTAGGTTGGGATACTTATTTGTAAATAATGAAGAAGATGTCATATTTCCTGATAAGTATCTTTTAGCTAATAAGCTAACCCTGAAAAAAAGTACTAAATTAAGATGTGGGATTTCTTGGCATAGCAGAAACTGGGAGATTGGTGATCATAAAAATTTAAAACTTTGCGACCTTATTAAGGTAACGAGTAATTATGACTTTGATTATATAAATCTTCAATATGGCGATCACGAGGCAGAAATAGCTTCCACAGAAGAGAGTAACAATGTTGAAATTAATCGATACAATGAATTAGACAAATTTAACGACCTAGACGGATTATTTAGTTTAGTTGATAGTTGTGACATAATAATTACCATAAGTAATATAACAGCTCATATTGCAGGCTCTTTAGGTAAAAAAGTCTATTTAATCGTACCCCGTAGCCGGGGTTTACTTTGGTACTGGCATACGTATAAAGAAACAACTACCAGCTTATGGTATCCATCAATTGAAATATTAAAATCCACTAGCCCTAGTTCACTTAATTCGAGCCTTGAGATATTAAAAGCTAAATTAAAAGATATTTACCCTTAAGTTATTTTAGTTTTATAGCAGGACTTAAATTAGTTTTAACAATTGTAGTTCGTTCTTAATATTGTGGGTTTTAGGTGACTTATCATGCCAGATACGGAAGCTTTCAGCAGCTTGTTCAATGAGCATCCCCAGACCATCGCAAGTATTTGCACTTAGCTTAATTGCTTGCTTCATAAAAGGCGTTTCCATTCCATAAGTCATGTCATAACAAAACGTTTCTTTGTTAATCATTCTGTCTGAAATAGGAGATATTTTGCTAGAGAACCCAGCAGAGGTTGCATTGATGATGACATCGTAATGAGATAGTTTTTCCTCATTAACATCAGCGACTTTTAATAAAACTGAATAATTTTTTGCAAAATTTTTCCAGTAACTTTCCATTAGCATTGATTTCTCAATGGTTCGATTTGTGAGATAAAGTGAGGAAGGTGAACATTCAATTAGGTCTGCCATAATTCCATTGGCCGCACCACCTGCTCCCACTAGTAGACATCTAGCTTGATTTAGATTAATTCCGTTATTAGCTAAGTCTCGAATTAATCCTATGCCATCCGTCGTATCACCGTGAAGCTGATTATTCTTAATACTAATTGTATTTACTGACTCGCAGAGCTGAGCTTTTTTTGATAATTCCTGACATAACAAATAGGCGTCATGCTTTAATGGAAGTGTGACATTTAAGCCTGAATATTCCTTGCTTTTAAACTCGTCTAATCTGCTCAATAAGTCCTCTCGGTCTATATCCACTCTTTCATAACCTATTGGAAAATCGAACTCTTTTGCATATAACAAATGAATATGTGGAGAAAGTGAATGATTAATTGGATGACCAATTACAGCAAATTGTTTAGGTATGTGGCTCATAAGACACAATTATAAAGCTATAATAAAAACATAGATAAAATATAAAGCACTAAAATAGTGCATATTTTACATAAAAGTGATCTAAAATAGTGCATATGCACTAAAATTTCTGTATTATGGGGTAAAAATAATGTATTTTAGCTCTAATCTAAATTAATTAACAGAGTTTATGCTTGGTTAAATAAAATTTAAATTTTATAAACATTTTTTCAGGGAGTGAAGTATGTCGGTAGCTGATGTAATGAAAAAGATTAAAACAAATAAAATAAAATTTGTTGACTTACGATTCACAGACACTAAAGGTAAGGAACAACATGTAACTGTTCCAGTTTCTGCATTTGATAATACTAAATTTACTGACGGTCACGCATTTGACGGATCATCCATCGCTGGATGGAAGGGAATTAATGCATCAGACATGCTGTTATTTCCAGACCCTAAAACAGCTAATATTGATCCATTTATGGAAGAGCCAACTCTTATATTAACCTGTAATGTTGTTGACCCTACAGACGGCAAAGGCTATGATCGAGATCCTAGAACAATTGCAGAGCGTGCGGAAAAATATCTAAAGAAAACAGGCATTGGTGACACTATATACTTTGGCCCAGAACCTGAATTTTTTGTTTTCGACTCCATTACTTGGACCTCAAATATGAGTGGTTCTTCAGTAAAAATAAGTTCTGAAGAAGCATCATGGGATTCAAATACTGAACACGATGGAGGTAATGTTGGTCATCGGCCTGCGGTCAAAGGTGGTTATTTCCCGGTACCACCAGTAGATTCTTTACAAGACTTACGTTCGGCAATGTGTCTGACGTTAGAGGAAATGGGAGTTCCAGTAGAGGTACACCATCATGAAGTAGGTGGTTCCGGGCAAAATGAAATCGGTACAAAATTTTCTTCTCTTACGCAAAGAGCTGATTGGACTCAAATTCTAAAATACGTAGTCATGAATACTGCGCATAATTTTGGCAAAACAGCCACCTTTATGCCTAAGCCTGTGCTAAACGATAATGGCTCTGGAATGCATGTTCACCAATCAATCTGGAAAGGTGGAAAGAATTTATTTGCAGGTAAAAAATATGCTGGGTTAAGTGATATGGCTCTTTATTACATTGGTGGGATTATCAAACATGGTAAGGCTTTAAATGCTATTACCAACCCATCTACTAACTCTTACAAAAGATTGGTACCAGGATTTGAAGCTCCCGTGATGCTAGCTTATTCAGCTAAAAATAGATCTGCTGCAATTAGGATCCCATTTGTAAGTTCTGATAAAGCCCGAAGAATCGAAGTTAGATTCCCTGATCCTACTGCAAATCCTTACTTAGCCTTCAGTGCATTAATGATGGCAGGTCTTGATGGTATTCAAAATAAAATCGACCCAGGCGAAGCAGCAGTAAAAGATTTATACAGTCTATCCCCATCAGAAGAAGCGAAGATACCTCAGGTTAGCGCTTCTCTTGTAGAGTCTCTTGAGGCCTTAAAAAAAGATCGTAAGTTTTTAACGCAAGGTGGTGTTTTTAGCGACGACTTTTTAGATAGCTTTATTGATCTTAAAATGGAGGAAGTCACTCGCTTACGAATGACTCCGCACCCAATAGAGTTTGATATGTATTATAGCCTGTAAGAACTTTAATGAAGGGTGGGTCTTAATACCCACCTTTTTTTTACTTAAAAAAAAATTGCACGATAATAGTGCATAGGTATATAGCAATTTTGGAGGGTATCACCCAATATTAGTGCTTATTCGGGAGGATTAAAGTTGGCTCGAATTTTGCTTTAATAATGTACATAAGGACAAAAAAAATGACGCCACCATTAGTACATGAATCTCATCAAGGACTTGAGCAATTAGCTACTGCTGCCATTATATTTGATAAAGGCTTAAATATTATATACATGAATCCTAGTGCAGAAGTACTATTGGAATTAAGTCATGGGCAAGCCTTCAATCAGAACATAGGAATCTTCTTTGAGGGTCGTGACTTCTTTAAGGCAGCAGTGGATTCAGCTACAAAACAGCAAAGTAGTTACCGTGAAAATGAATACTTTATTAAATCTAAACAAAATAAAACAATTTGTGTAACTCTTACTATAAGCCAATTGATTAATGATCAAGATCATTTTATTGCTGAACTGATTCAGATGGATCAACATCTTAGAGTAGCCAAAGAAGAGAGGATGTTTATCCAACAGCAAGCAAATTCAGAGCTATTGCGAAATTTAGCACATGAAATTAGAAATCCTTTAGGCGGATTAAGGGGCGCTGCACAATTATTAGAAAAAGAATTAGTTGATAAGGCCTTAGAGGAATACACCCAAATTATCATTAATGAAGCTGACCGCCTCCAAAACTTAATGAATAAACTATTAACCCCCCACCAACTTCCAACCTACCAAGAAACAAATATACATGAGGTAATCGAGCGAGTGCGAAGCCTAGTTCTATCCGAATTTGACAAAGAAATTACTTTTGTCCGAGATTATGATGTAAGTCTGCCAGAGATTATAGCGGATAGAGAAAAGCTCATTCAAGCCGTTTTAAATATTGCAAGAAATGCAATACAGTCGATGCGAAACGATAATACTCAAAATATGCAACTCAAACTAACGACGAGATCAGAGCGGCAGATTGTCTTCCATAAAAAAAAACATGCCACTGCTATTCGACTTGATATTGAGGATAACGGACCAGGTATTCCTTTGAATATTCAAGATAAGATTTTTTATCCGTTGGTTTCTGGCAATGAAGAAGGTTCTGGACTGGGGCTACCATTATCACAAAATATTGTAACCCAGCATAAAGGAATGATTACTTTTGTAAGCCAAACGGGACATACAAAATTCTCGATTCTTCTTCCAATTAATAATGAACTTAAGGCAACTGGGAAATAAAAACTATGAAGAATATTTGGGTATTAGATGATGACAAATCAATCCGCTGGGTATTTGAAAAAGCACTGGGCAAGGAAAATTTAGCCTATAAAACATTTTCAAATACAAATGAAGCCATCAATCAGTTTAATCATGAAACACCTTCTGTGATTGTAAGTGATATTAGAATGCCCGGTGAGTCAGGTCTAACATTTCTTACTAAAGTTAAAGCAAAGTTTCCAGAGATACCTATTATAATCATGACGGCCTACTCAGACTTAGACACCGCGGTCTCTGCTTTTAAATCAGGTGCCTTTGAATACATCGCAAAACCTTTTGATATTGATAAGGTAGTTGAGATAATTCGTCAGGCTATATCAGAATCAGTTAAACAGAAGGACGTGCATGAAACTTCAGAAGATGTATTTCCAGAAATTATTGGTCAAGCTCCATCGATGCAGGAAGTGTTTCGCTCAATTGGACGCTTGTCTCAATCTAGTGCCACAGTTTTATTAAATGGAGAATCTGGCTCAGGTAAGGAATTAGTTGCAAAAGCTATCCATAAAAATAGCCAGCGAAAAGATAAGCCCTTTATTGCTATTAATACTGCCGCTATTCCCAAAGACCTTCTAGAGGCCGAACTCTTTGGTCATGAAAAAGGGGCATTTACAGGCGCAGATGGCCTAAGAAAAGGTCGATTTGAGCAAGCTAATGAAGGTACATTATTTTTAGATGAAATTGGTGATATGCCAATTGAGCTCCAAACGCGTCTTTTAAGAGTATTAAGCGAGGGGAAATTTTACAGAATTGGCGGACAGAATTCTATTACTGTTAATGTTAGGGTCATTGCTGCTACCCACCAGAACCTAGAAACTTACGTCAAGGAGAAAAAATTTCGGGAGGATTTATTTCACCGGCTCAACGTAATTCGAATCCAGGTTCCTCCATTGCGTAGTCGAGCAGATGATATCCCTATTTTAGCTCAATTCTTTCTTACGAGCAGTGCAAGGCAACTTAATGTAGAGCCTAAGATATTATCTATTGAGGTATTAGATTACTTTAAAAATTTACATTGGCAAGGCAATGTTAGGCAGCTCGAGAATGTCTGCCATTGGCTAACTGTAATGTCTGCAGGAAAAACTGTGAATATTGGAGATCTACCTTCTGAACTCAGAAATGTACCCGTGAGTACTAATTTCGATAACATGTCATGGGAAGAAGCATTGCACAAAAATATTACCAAAGAAATAATGGAGTCTACGCCTAATATCCATGAATTATTTATTGGAATAGCTGAGAAAGTTCTTATCCAAGCAGCGCTTCTTCAATCTAAGGGCCGTAAATCTGATGCAGCAAATATTCTCGGGATTGGCCGGAACACCATCACAAGAAAAATACACGAATTAAATATTAAAAAATAAAAATACGGTTAAAAAAAAGGCTCCCGAGGGAGCCTTTTTTATCATAACGTTCTTTTAGAATTAAATTCTAGAAGAATAAGATCGCGCCAAGTGAGAATGAATCACTTTCCGCTTTCAAGTTATTATGTGATTCTGCTTCAATTTTGTTGTACTCAGCAACTAAATTCAGATGCTTAGTTAATGGATGATATGCACCCACTGTCCAACGTTTGTTTTCTTCAACTAGTGCAGAAGTCGCTTCACCTGATGCTAGATCAAGTTTTGATACACCATAAGAAGCA